>Ga0207663_10000031_pt1 | contig 96659 bp, 85 predicted proteins | sample LARL53metaG_FD_184346 | JGI IMG/M metagenome (GOLD analysis project Ga0207663, IMG submission 184346) | Corn, switchgrass and miscanthus rhizosphere microbial communities from Kellogg Biological Station, Michigan, USA - LAR L5-3 metaG... | ecosystem: Host-associated > Plants > Roots >...
ACGATTTCGAGCGCCTAACGCAGTTTGATACGGAGGTGCGTAAGGAATTGCAGCGGGCTTCGGCGGCACTCAAAGGGTATAGGGGTTTGATGGCAATAGTGAAGAACAATCCCCTCCTCACCTCGGTCAAAGTCGCCGAGGTAATGACGAGTCCCGTTGAGACTCTATCGGCGAATAGCTCTCTTTTGGAGGCAATCGAGCGTTTCGATGGCGGACAACCGGGCTATCCGGTGACCGATCGCAGCGGCGTCTTGCGGGGCTACTGCGGAAGAGAAGAGTTGTATGAGGCAATTCGCGGGATGCCATTGCTTGATACTCGCGTGAGCGATTTCATGCGGGAGAATCCGCCTGTCGTCCTGGCAAACCAGTGGGTGACTGACGCACTGATCATGTTTCTGCTTGAACGCATAGAGGTGTTGCCGATCGTGAGCGCGGATGGCAGCGGCAGGGTCGTCGGAACGCTGAATCCCATTCTGATTTTCAAAAAGGCACTGCTGATGCCGCCGTCTCCCGCTTTGACAGGGTTAAGCAGCATGGGTTTCGATGCCCGAATGGCGAAGGTGGCGAAATGGTGACCAACAGCATTGCGCACTACAAGGTTCTGGAGAAGCTGGGCGCGGGCGGCATGGGTGAGGTCTATCTGGCTGAAGACACCCGGCTCGGGCGCAAGGTGGCGCTCAAGTTGTTGCCGGCTTCATTTCATTATGACACGGACCGACGGGAGCGATTTCTCCAGGAAGCGCGCGCCGCTTCGATGCTGCGCTCGCCTAACGTGACGGCAGTCTACGACTTTGGCGAAAGCGACCACACGATGTTCATCGCCATGGAGTATGTCGAAGGTGAGTTACTGTCAAAGCGACTTGAAGGCGGCCCGCTAGCGATTGACCAGGCCATTGACATCGCCACGCAGGTCTGCAAGGCGCTCGACGAAGCCCATTCGCTCGGAATCATTCATCGCGATATTAAAAGCTCAAACATTATCGTTACCACGAACGGTCGGGCTAAAGTCCTCGACTTCGGTCTCGCCAAGATCATCCCGGGTCAGAATCCCTTTGATGATGACGCCACGGCGCGACTGGGCCTGGAGACAGCCCCGGGGATGATCCTGGGTACTCTCGCGTTCATGTCACCCGAGCAAGCTCGCGGCCTTGAAGTAGACGCCCGCAGCGATCTGTTCAGCCTCGGCGTGCTGCTCTACGAGATGCTCACCGGTAAGCAACCATTTGCCGGCGCGACGACGGGCGACCTGCTGGTTGCGCTCTTGAGTAGAGAGCCTGAGCCGCTGGCGCGCATCGCGCCGGCTCTTCCGCCTGAGCTGCACTGGATCGTCTCGAAGGTGCTGCGCAAGGATAGGACGCTGCGATATCAGACGGCGCGTGACTTCATCGCCGATCTGCGGTCCGTCGCTCAGGGCTTGAACAGCACAACCGCATCCGTTGTCAGCGGCTTCGACTACGCCCACAATCACAGCGGACACCGGGCGGTGGGCCAACACATCGCGCGGGACTCCGGGGTGCGCCGGCGGACGCGAAAGCAGATCGATTCCATTGCCGTGTTGCCACTGATTAATTCGACAGACGATCCCGACCTTGACTATTTGAGCGACGGCATCACCGAAAGTTTGATCAACGCCCTGTCGCGCATCCCGAAGCTGCGCGTCATGGCACGCTCAACCGTCTTCCGCTACAAAGGCGGCGAGATTGCCCCGCAGCGCGTCGGCCATGAGCTTAACGTGCGAGCGGTGATGCTTGGACGAATGCAACGTGTGCAAGATCACTTCGCCATCGGCGCGGAACTGGTTGACGTGCTGGACGGGTCGCTGCTCTGGGGCGAGCAGTACACGCGAAAACCGTCCGATATTCTTTCTTTGCAGGATGAGATTTCAAGCGACATCGCCAAGCAATTAAAACTGAAGCTGACGAGCAGCGATAGACGCCGGCTGGCCAGTGCGCATACCAGAAACCCAGAAGCCTACGAGCTATATCTGAAGGGCCGCTATCACTTTGGCAAGTGGACGGGGGTGGGATTCCGCGAGGCAAAGGCGTGTTATGAACGGGCGCTCGGCAGCGACCCCAGCTTTGCACTTGCCTATTCGGGGCTGGGCGAAGTCTTCTGTGTTCAATCCTACTTTAGCTCCGACCCGGCTCAGGTGCGGGAGGCCATCTTGAGGTCGCGAGCCTGCGCGCAACGGGCGCTGGAGATTGATAACGCGCTGGCGGAGGCGCACCTTTTGCTGGCCAACCTCGCACACCTTTACGACTGGCAGTGGGACGCCGCCGAGCGGGAGTTCAAAGTCGCGCTCGATTTGAACCCGAACCTGGCCGACGCGCATCTGTCCTACGGCCTCTTTCTGATGGACGAGTGTCGCTTTAAAGAGGCGGCTGCAGAGATTGAGATGGGATTCAAACTTGACCCGTTGTCACTGCCGGCCAACACCAGTAAAGGCATCCTCTTATTCTACGCCGGGCGGTATAACGATGCGGTCAGCCAGATCAGGAAGTCGCTGACGTTGGACCCTGTCTTTCCGCTCTCAGAACTCGACCCCACGTATCAGCTCTCGCACCAAATGCTCGGCGCGGCGCTGGAGCGAACCGGCAAGACAGATGAAGCCGTGACGGAATACTTGCGGATGCTCCCTGAGTGGAAAGGAAGGCAGGAGATGTCTGCGGCGCTGCGGGCGGCTTACGCCAAATCAGGTATGAATGGGTTCTGGCGGCGCTTTGCTGATTTTGCTGGCGAGTTGTCTGAGCGCAGGGTGGCAACGCCTGTGTTCGTGGCGACGATATATGCGGCATTGGGAGAGCAGGATGCCGCGTTCGAATGGATCGAAAGAGCATTCACCGAGCGAACCGCCGCGCTGACGCACCTGAAAGCCGACCCCCGCTTCGAGAACCTGCACGCCGACGCACGGTTCGCGGCATGGCTGGAGCGCATAGGACCAATGAATAGCTCGCGATCAAACAGACCGCGGTTAAATATCCCGATATGAGACCCAAAGGCCAAATCAACTGTGACACGATCGGCGCATCCGTTGGGGTCTCGAGCACCTGCGCGACCGTGATCTGAATGGCAAGCATGCACGATCAAGTCTTGCCAAACATCAGGAGGTTCCGATCATGAATACGAACACTGCCGCAAGTCCAGCGAACACCGCGCAAACAATATCTCTATTGCTGGAGATAAGCAGGCTCGACACCCTCTACAAAGACCTTTACTTTCATCGGGCGCACGAGCTGACCGAGCCCAGGCTCTCTCAATCGGCTTATGCGCGGATGAAACAAAGCCTCGCCTCAATCGCAATGGTCGAGAAACAACTGCGGGCCGCCATCGAGCGCGGGGAATGGGCAAGATCACACGAGCTGAACGAGCGGATTCGCGGGATACAGGAGTCGGCCGCGGCGAGCAGCGAATGGATGAAGTATGCAGAAGCCCTCTACGATGGCGCCGCCGACATCCATATCGATCCGTTCTCGCCCGGCTTCCACGTCTTTGCGCGCGACTCTGTGCAGGGGATCGAGGCGGGGCAAGCCCGGGCGATTGAAATCCTCTCGACTCTCAAGCGCATAGATGATTCAAAGAAAGATTTCTACGCGCGCCGGGTAAGCGATTTTGAAGCGCTCTCGATCAATGCGCCGGCCGGCGAGCCGGAGGAGAAGGCAACGACGGTAACCGCGGCTCAACTTCAGAGGGAAGCCCTTGAAGCGCTCGACGCAGGCAACCTCTCGGGCCTCGATCAGATGATCGCGAAGCTGATGGAGAAACCTGTCGAGCAGGAAGCAAAGCAGGAATCTGAGGACGCAGGGCTTGCTGAAGCGGCGGAACTTGGCAGTGATTTGCTCCACTCCTTCTCGGAAGCGACGCTGGCCGGAGCCGAGCGGCTTGGACTCGTCGCTGTGCGAACCGAGTCGCGCCGCCACCTGGCCTATCTCATCCCCCAAGGCTGGCAGCCATCGTTCCTTAGAGATGAAGTCAAGCTGAATGCGAAAAAGCAGGTGGAGCGGCTTACCTATCCGTCAGGCACCACCGACCGTGAGAAAGAGGCCATCGAGTTTTTTCTGCTCAACCCGTTCATCACCTCGGGCGGTACGCGCTACCAGGGATGTCTTGTTCAAGAAGACCTGCTAATTGAGGATTTCCCGGATCCAGAGCCAAAAGAGAAGATGCCCCGCGCCGGGCTGCTCTCTGCGCTTGGCCTTGAGAGTCGTTGGGGGCTGACCCGGATCGAGATTGAAACCGCGCTTCTCCGGCATGGCCCGCGAATTCTTGAGGAAGAGCTCTCACTCGACCCGGAAGCATTCCGACTGGTGGCGATACCGCCGGACGTTTACATCTATCTCGCCCCCGGACGAGGGTGGGGACAAAAGCAGATGTGGACTCATTTCGATGGCTACCGGGTACGCGAAGACGGGAGGAAGCAGGCGCTTGCAGGAGGCGATCAGAGATTCGGCGGGGCTCACGACGTTGTCGGTTTTAGTCCGACTTACACGAATGAGAACATCCTGACTCGTTTCGCGGTCGTGCAGAGAAAGCGAATGATGACCTGGCGTCGAAAGTGAGCCGCTCTGAGGAGAGAAAGACAGCGCACGTGTGGTGACGATGTGGACACGGCGACCGCAAGCCGAACCAAAGAGATGGAGGCCGAAATGAAGTACTCAACAGACGCAGAGCAAGATCGCCCGGATGCCTGGGCCGTTCTACTGGCGGGCGGGGATGGGACTCGCCTTCAAGGTTTGACCCGCAAGATAACAGGCGACTTTAGACCCAAACAGTTTTGCCGCCTATTCGGCCACCGAAGTTTGCTGGGTCACACGCGGAGACGCCTCAGCTCGATATTCCGCGATGATCGAACCATGTTCGTGGTCAACAAGGACCACGAACCGTTTTACATGGAGGAACTCTTCGACGCCAACGCATCGAGGATCGTGACGCAACCGGCGAACCGAGGAACGGGAGTGGCCATCATTGTGGCGCTGCTGCGAATCTTAAAGCACGACGCCGATTCGGTCGTCGCCGTCTTTCCATCCGATCACTACTTCGCCGATGACGCGGCGTTCGTGGCAACGGTTCGGTCAGCAATAGTCGCCGCAAGAGAGGCCACCGAGTCAGTCATTCTGATCGGCGCCGAGCCGCAATCGCCGGAGGTCGGTTACGGGTGGATTGAACCGGGAGAGCCGTTTGCGAGCGGGAGCCAAGTCCCATTGCTCAGAGTCAGTGGTTTTTGGGAGAAGCCTCCCCTGGCAAGGGCTCGCGAACTGATGAAGATAGGCGGCCTATGGAATACCTTCGTCACCGTAGGCCATGCCGGCGCGTTTCTGGAATTGCTTTACTCGACAATTCCGGATACGGTGGTCAAAATCGCAGGCGCGCTCGCCAGCGACGACCTTGATGGAGCCTACCTTGATTTAGACACCATAGATTTCTCAATGGCAGTGCTGAGCCGACAGCCGCATCGGTTGCTGGTCTTACCGGACGCCGCTTCAGGATGGACCGATTTAGGCGACCCCGACCGCGTCATCGAAACATTAATCCAAGAACAGATCGAGCCGGATTGGCTGCGTGAGATGCGCGGGTCGGGTGCTCCGACGCCAGCGATAGGCATGCCAACCCCACTTCGCAATCGTAGCGAGCGCAGCACGTCGTGGTGACGTGGCCTAGTGCATTGGTGAAGTTTGTTGATCAGGCGCGGGAGGAAGTCTGGCGCGGGATGGGCATCCGGCACCATTAAGCAAAAGAGCATGGATAAGGAAGTCAACCAGAGCATCGCCAAATTGGTGCAACGGTTTGTCAAGGATCAAACCAGAAAAGAATAAGGAGTAGCAGAATCATGGTAACTACAAAAAAGGGAATTAGTGCTGACGAATCAATCTCGGCGTACGGCGCGGCCCGCTCGACGGTCGAGGGAGCGCCGCTCAGTCCCGAAGAGTTGGAACAGATCGACGCTTACTGGCGAGCAAGCCTGTACCTCAGCCTGGGCATGCTCTACCTAAAGGACAACCCTTTGCTGCGAGAGCCGCTGAAGCTAGAGCACACCAAGCCCCGACTGTTGGGCCACTGGGGCTCGGACGCCGGCCAGTCGTTCACTTATGTTCATTTCAACCGGCTGATCAACAAGTATGGCCTGAACGCCATCTTTGTCTCAGGACCCGGCCACGGCGCGCCGGCTGTGCTGTCCAACGCTTACCTCGAAGGAACCTATTCAGAGATTTATCCCGACAAGAGTGAAGACCTCGCGGGAATGCAGCGCTTCTTCAAACAGTTCTCCTTCCCCGGCGGGATTGGCAGCCACGCCACTCCTGAAACACCCGGCAGCATCCACGAGGGCGGCGAGCTGGGCTATTGTATCTCGCACGCCTATGGCGCGGTTTACGACAACCCCGATTTGATCACTCTCGTCATGGTGGGCGATGGCGAGGCCGAAACCGGGCCGCTCGCCACGAGCTGGCACAGTAACAAGTTTCTCAACCCGATTACCGATGGCGCGGTGCTTCCGGTCTTGCACCTCAACGGCTACAAGATCAATAACCCTACGCTGCTGGCCCGCATCAGTCACGACGAACTGGAGGCGCTGTTCGTCGGCTATGGCTACACGCCTTATTTTGTGGAAGGCAGTGACCCTCGCAGCATGCACCAGGCGATGGCCGCTACGCTGGAACAGTGTGTCCTGGAAATCCGCAAGGTCCAAGAGGAGGCTCGGCGTACAGGGAAGGCTGTCCGGCCACGCTGGCCAATGATCATTCTCCGCAGCCCCAAAGGCTGGACGGCCCCGCGGCAGGTAGACGGCCACTACCTCGAAGGTTTCTGGCGGGCACATCAGATACCGCTCGGGGACATCGCCACCAACCCCGGGCACCTGAAGGTGCTGGAAGACTGGATGCACAGCTACAAGCCGGAGGAGCTTTTCGACCAGAAGGGCCGACTGCTGCCTGAATTGAAAGCCTTGGCTCCGAAAGGAGTGCGCCGGATGAGCGCCAACCCAATTGCCAACGGTGGCTTGTTGCGAAGGCCCCTGGTGATGCCGGATTTTCGCGACTTCGCCATCGAAGTTACCAGCCCCGGCGCGACCCTGGCCGGGAGCGTGCCCACCCTTGGTAACTTCCTTCGCGAAGTGATGCGGCTCAACATGGAGAATTTCCGCGTATTCGGGCCGGATGAGACGGAGTCCAATCAACTCCAAGCAATCTATGAAGTCGGCAAGAAGGTTTGGCTCGGCGAATATTTCCCGGAAGACGCCGACGGCGGCGAGCTTTCCCCGAACGGCCGCGTCATGGAGATGCTCAGCGAGCATACCGTTGAAGGGTGGCTGGAGGGTTATTTGCTGAGCGGTCGGCACGGGTTGATTAATAGCTATGAGCCGTTCATTCACGTGATCGACTCGATGTTCAATCAACATGCGAAGTGGCTGGAAAAGTGCAACGAGCTGCCCTGGCGAGCCAAGATCGCGTCGCTCAACTTGCTGATCACCGCCCTGGTGTGGCGGCAGGACCACAATGGTTTCACGCACCAGGACCCTGGCTTTCTCGACGTGGTGGCCAATAAGAGCCCCGAGGTTGTCCGTATCTACCTGCCCCCCGACGCCAACTGCCTGCTCTCGGTCGGCGACCACTGCCTGAATAGCGTTAACTACATCAATGTGATCGTCGCGGACAAGAAGGTCCACTTGCAGTATCTGGATATGGAAGCGGCGATCACGCATTGCACGAAGGGGGTCGGCATTTGGGACTGGGCCAGCAATGACCAGGGCGACGAACCCGACGTGGTCATGGCGAGTTGCGGCGATGTGCCGACGATGGAATCGCTGGCCGCCACGGCCCTGCTTCGCCAGCACCTGCCCGACGTGAAGGTCAGATTCGTGAACGTCGTTGACCTCTTCAGGCTGGTGCCGCATACCGAACACCCGCACGGTCTGACCGATTTGGAGTTCGAGGCGATCTTCACCCCGGACAAGCCCGTGGTCTTCAACTTTCACGGCTATCCATGGTTGATCCACCGCCTCACCTATCGCAGGCCGGGTCAGCACCACATTCACGTGCGCGGTTACAAGGAGCAGGGCAACATCAATACGCCGTTGGAGCTGGCCATCCGCAATCAGGCCGACCGTTTCAGCCTGGCCATTGATGCCATTGACCGCATGCCGCGTTTCCGCGTCAAAGGCGCCGGCGTTCGCGAGACCCTGGTGAACGAGCAGATCGCGTGTAAAAGACAAGCCCACGAGTTCGGCGTGGATCGGTCCGAGATCACCGACTGGAAGTGGCCATTTTAGAGGCTCGAAGCGAGGGACTAGAGAAAACATCCGTTCACTAGCCTCTAGTCCCTCTGTAAGGTTTCTTATGAACGTCTTAATTCTCAATTGCGGCAGCTCGACGGTCAAATTCCAGCTCATCGCGACTGACTTGGATGAGATCAGCCGCAACGCCGACCGCAGATTGGCGCGGGGTGTCGTCGAGCGCATCGGCGGCGAAGCCATCATCACAACAAAGATCGAAGGCCGCGCCCACCAGCGCTCGACCGCCAACCTTCGCGACATGCGCGCCGCCGTTGATCACATCATCCGCTGGGCGTCGTCGGAGGCCGCCGGCATCGATGGCGTCCGCTCAGTCGCCGACATCCACGCCATCGGTCACCGTGTCGTCCACGGCGGCGAGCGCTTCACGCATTCTGTGCTCATCACCGACGAGGTGCTCGACGGCATCGAAGATATGATCGAGCTTGCGCCGCTGCACAACCCGGCCAACATCAAAGGCATTCAAGCCGCGAGAGACCTCTTTGGGCCGGGGTTGCCGCAGGTTGCGGTCTTCGACACGGCGTTTCATCAAACGCTGCCCGAACGCGCCTACCTGTACGCGATTCCGTATCAGTTCTATCGTCGCTACAAGGTGCGCCGCTATGGCTTCCACGGCACCTCGCACCGTTACGTTGCCTACCGCTACCGGCTGCTGCGCAACATCAGGCGCCAAGAGACGAATGTCATCACCTTGCACCTGGGCAACGGCTGCTCGGCGGCGGCGATCAAGAACGGTGATTCGATAGACACCTCAATGGGCATGACGCCGCTCGAAGGGCTGGTGATGGGCACGCGCGCAGGCGACATTGATCCGGCCATCATCGATTACCTGGCCGTCAAAGAAGGCTTATCGCTTCAACAGCTCGAAGGGATGTTGAACAAACAATCGGGACTGATCGGCATATCGGGGCTGACGAATGACATGCGCGAGTTGCTCGAAGAGTCTCATGAGAACAACGATCGCCGCGCGCGGCTGGCGATTGAAATCTTCTGCTACCGCGTGCGCAAGTACGTGGGCGCGTACCTGGCGGCGATGGGCGGCGCGGACGCCATCGTCTTCACCGGCGGCATCGGCGAAAACGCGCCGCAGATTCGCGCTCGCATCTGCGAAGGCTTCGAGTGGGCCGGCCTTGAGCTGGATCAAGAACGCAACGCGCAATGCACCGGCGGGTGTGAAGGCTTGATCAGCACCGACTCGTCACGGCTCGCAGCCTACACGATTCCGACAGACGAAGAGTTATTGATCGCGCGTGACACCGTGCGTTGCGTGCACGGCGAGCGGTAACGGTATTAGATCGAGTCTCACGGCCAGGCCTGTAGCCGACGGAGAACTCAAAAGGACTAACGCAATGAAAGCAGAAAAACAAAACCAATCAGTTACTGCCACCTCAATGGAATCTGACCTATCGAAGCTCATGGATCAGTACGGCAGCGGGCCGGTTCAGTTTACGAAAGCGGATGATGCGCTTTACGAGCGGCACCTCATCTTTGACAACGTTATGGAAGGGACGAAGATAGGCGCTCGCGAGCGTTTTGAAGCCATCGCCCGCTCGGTGCGCGATGTTCTCTCGCAGAGGTGGGTGCGTACGGAGACGACTTATGAGCGCCAGAATGCGAAGCGTGTTTATTATCTCTCGATGGAGTTTCTCATCGGCCGTTCGTTGGCGAACAATGTCACCAACCTTTTGCTCGATCCCATCTTGAACGAAGTGATCGAACGGGAGAACCTCGATTGGCATGAGTTGCTGGAGCAGGAGCCGGACGCGGGGCTGGGCAATGGCGGCCTCGGTCGCCTCGCGGCCTGCTTCCTCGACTCAATGGCGACGATGCAACTCCCGGCCATGGGGTACGGCTTGCGCTACGAATACGGCATCTTCAAACAAGCCATCCAGGACGGCTGGCAAAAGGAACTGCCCGACAACTGGCTGCGTCGCGCCGACCCCTGGGAAGTTGCGCGCCCATATGAGAGCGTGGAAGTGAAGCTCAATTGCTCGTTTGAGCTGCGCGGCGGGACCTTTGAGCCGGTCGCAGGCCGGCCTACCCGTCTGATCGGTATTCCGTTCGACCGACCCATAGTGGGTTACGGTGGCAAGACCATCAACACGCTGCGGCTCTGGGCCGCTTCCGCGCACGAGTACTTCAATTTTCAGGAATTCAGTAGCGGCGATTTCGTCGGCGCGCTCGCCGAGACGCTCGGGGCCGAATCGCTGACCCGTGTGTTGTATCCCGACGACCACACCGAGATGGGGCAGGGACTGCGCTTTGTGCAGGAGTATTTTCTCGTCGCCTGCTCGCTGGCGGATCTCGTGCGGCGGTTTCGAGCGAACAACCTCGACTGGAGCGCGCTTCCCGATAGAGTTGCCATCCAGCTCAACGATACGCACCCAACCATGGCGGTCCCGGAGCTGATGCGGATTCTGCTCGACGAAGCCCATCTCGGCTGGGACGAGGCCTGGCTGATCACGCAAAAGACTCTGGCGTACACCAACCACACCCTCCTCCCCGAGGCGTTAGAGAAATGGCCGCTCGATTGGTTCGAGCTGATGCTGCCGCGCCACCTGGAGATCATCCTCGAGATCAATCGCCGCCTGCTTGACGGGGTCCGCACGCGGCATCCGGGCGACGAGGGTCGCGTCGCGCGCGCGAGCCTGATCGAGGAAGGTAACGAGCGCAAGATTCGCATGGCCAACCTGGCGATCGTCGGCTCGCACAGCACCAACGGCGTCGCCGCCATTCATTCCCAACTGCTGCGCACCACGACGGTCAAAGACCTGGCTGAATTGTTTCCCGAGCGTTTCAGCAACAAGACCAACGGGGTCACGCCGCGCCGCTGGCTGCTGATGGCCAATCCGCCGCTGTCGCGCGCGATCACCGACGCCATCGGCGACGGCTGGGTGACCGATCTCAGCCAGTTGCAAATGCTCAAGCCGCTGGCGGATGACCAGGCGTTAGGTAACGTCTTTCTGAAGGCTAAACGCGAGGCCAAGTTGCAATTCGCCGATTGGCTCAAGCGAACGACCGGCGAAGTCATCGACCCAGACAGCATCTTCGATTGTCAGATCAAGCGCATCCATGAATACAAGCGCCAACTGCTGAACGCGCTCCGCATCGTAGTGCTCTACAACTGGCTGCGGGAGAATCCGAATCTCAATATGCCGCCGCGGACCTTCTTCTTCTCCGGTAAGGCGGCGCCCGCCTACGAATTGGCTAAGCTCGTCATCAAGTTTATCAACAACCTCGCCAGCACCATCGACGGCGACCCGACGGTCCGCGGGCGGCTTAAGGTTCTGTTCCTGCCCGACTATTGTGTTTCGCTCGCAGAGCGGCTGATCCCAGCGAGTGATGTATCTAATCAGATCTCGACCGCCGGCTATGAAGCCAGCGGCACGAGCAACATGAAATTTATGATGAACGGCGCGCTGACGATCGGCACGCGCGACGGCGCAACCATCGAGATGGCAGAGGAAGCAGGCGAAGAGAATTTCTTCCTCTTCGGCCTCACTGCGGAACAAGTGGCCGCCGGCCGCGGCCGGTACAGTCCACACTGGCACTATGACAACGAGCCGGAGACGCGTGCGGCGTTGGACCTGATCTTCTCGGACCACTTCAGCCGCAATCAGCCTTGCGTCTTTGCTCCGCTGCGTGACGCGCTGTTGGCACATGGCGACTACTACATGCATCTGGCGGATCTCAAATCCTACCTGGAGGCGGACCAGCGGCTGCGTGATTCATATGCCGAACCAAACACCTGGGCACGCAAAGCGATTTTGAATGTGGCAGGCTCCGGGAAATTCTCCAGTGACCGCACAATTGCCGAATATGCCGCCGACATCTGGGACGTGAAGCCGTGTCCGGTGGAGTGAATAGGATTTAGTTTTGGTCTAATCATCGAAAGGAAACTACGCATGCCAACTTCTCCACTCGCAGGCAAGCCTGCCGACGCATCGTTGCTGATCAATGTGCCCCGGCTGGTGACCGCATATTACACGGGGCAACCGGACCCGTCCGTACCCGCAGAACGCGTCGTGTTTGGAACTTCCGGGCATCGCGGCTCCGCGTTCGATAACGCGTTCAATGAGGCGCACATTCTCGCCATCACCCAGGCGATTTGCCTCTATCGCAAGCAGCAGAGCATCGACGGACCGCTCTACATCGGCATCGATACGCACGCGCTTTCGGAGCCTGCTTTTGCCAGCGCCCTGGAGGTGCTGATAGCCAACGGCGTCGAGGTCATGGTTGATGCGGACGAGGGCTACACTCCTACCCCGGTCATCTCGCACGCGATTCTCACTTACAATCGCGGCCGCAAGCGCGGGCTCGCGGACGGCATCGTCATCACGCCGTCGCATAACCCGCCACGCTTCGGCGGCTTCAAATACAATCCGCCGCACGGCGGGCCCGCGGACACTCAAGTCACGCAGTGGATTGAACGACAGGCAAACGCTTTCATTGCCGACGATCTGCACGGGGTCGCGAGAGTGCCGTTTGAACGTGCGCGGAGCGCTTCGACCGTACATCGCCATCCGTACCTCGATTCCTATGTCCGCGATCTTCCGTCGGTGGTCGACCTTGAGGCCATCCGCGAGAGCAAGGTTCGCATCGGCGTGGATCCGTTGGGCGGCGCCAGCGTGGCTTACTGGGATGCCATTGGCGACCGCTACGGACTCAATCTGGAAGTCGTCAACCATGTGATTGATCCTACCTTCAGCTTCATGACGGTCGATTGGGACGGCCAGATTCGCATGGACCCTTCGTCTGTGTATGCGATGGCAGGCCTGGTCGGCCTAAAGGAGCGATTCGACGTCGCCTTTGCCAGCGACACCGACGCCGATCGGCACGGAATCGTGAGCCATAGCCATGGGCTGCTCAATCCGAACCATTATCTCGCCGTTGCGATCTCATACCTGCTTGCCAACCGCACGCAATGGTCGCAGAAAGTCGCCGTCGGCAAGACAGTCGTCAGCAGCAGCCTGATCGATCGCGTGGTGAATAAGTTGGGCCGACATCTGGTCGAAGTTCCGGTGGGGTTCAAGTGGTTCGTCGAAGGACTGCTCGACGGCTCACTCGGCTTTGGCGGAGAGGAGAGCGCCGGCGCCTCTTTCCTGCGGCGCGACGGGACAGTCTGGACGACGGACAAGGACGGCATCATCCCTGGCCTGCTCGCGGCGGAGATGACGGCCATCACTGGACGCGACCCCGGCGAACTCTATGCCGAGCTCACGCGCGAGTTCGGCGAGCCCGTTTACGAGCGGATCGACGCGCCGGCCACGCCCGAACAGAAGGCAGTGCTACAAACACTTTCACCCGAGCAGGTCGAGGAGGCGGAGTTCGCCGGCGAGAAGATCATCACGAAGCTCACGACGGCGCCGGGCAACGACGCGCCGATCGGCGGACTGAAGGTCATCACGGAGAGCGGCTGGTTCGCCGTGCGCCCATCAGGCACTGAGGACGTTTACAAGCTCTACGCCGAGAGTTTTCGTGGCCGTGAGCATCTCCGCCGAATTCAGGAAGAAGCCCAGCAGATGGTCGATCGAATCTTTGCCGCCTCGACGAAGCGGCAGGGGGCATTGAAGAAGAGTCAGTAGTAGCAGTAACGAGGTGGTATGTCCGACACGAATAACAATGAACCGTCGCCGACCCGGACGAAGATTGTGGCGACCGTTGGCCCGGCCTCGCGGTCGCCCAAGGTCTTGCGTGAGCTGATAGAGGCCGGCGTCGATGTATTCCGCCTCAACTTTTCCCACGGGACGCATGAGGAACACTCGGCCGTGCTCGCCGATATCCGGGCGGTGAGCCGCGAGATGGGCCGGCACGTCGCCGTCCTGCAAGACCTGTGCGGGCCTAAAATGCGACTCGGACCTATCCCGGGCGACCTCGTCGAGTGCCCCCTGGGTGAGTCATTCACCCTCGTCGCCGAGCCGTCTTTAGGCAGCGTGCGGGAACTGACCTGCTCGTACCGTGACCTACCGAACGATCTCAAGACCGGAGAGACCGTCCTGTTCGCCGATGGCACGGTCGCCATGACGGTCACGGAGAAATACCCCGGCCGGGCGCGGCTGAAGGTGACGCTCCCCGGGCGCCTCCGCTCGCGACAGGGTCTGAACCTGCCCGGTTCGCAGTTGGCCGTCGAGTCGCTGACAGACAAGGACCTGCATGACCTCGACTGGACTGCGCGGCACGCGGGCGATGTCGACTTCGTCGGCCTGTCGTTCGTTCGCAGCGCGGACGATGTCGCCCGTTTGCGGCGCGAACTGAGGTCGAGAAACTGTCCGGCGCGGATCGTCGTCAAGATCGAGAAGCCCGAGGCAGTGCGGCACCTGGAGGAGATCGTCGACACGACGGACTGCGTCATGGTGGCGAGGGGCGACCTGGGCGTGGAAATGGAGCCGCAGCGGGTGCCGGCTATCCAGAAGAAGATCATAGCGCTGTGCAACCGGGCGCACCGCCCTGTAATCACTGCAACGCAGATGCTCAATAGCATGGAGCACTCCAGCCGCCCGACACGGGCCGAGGCCAGCGATGTGTTCAATGCAGTGCTCGACGGCACCGACGCCGTCATGCTGTCGGGCGAAAGCGCCGTCGGCGAATACCCCGTCGAAGCGGCAGCCACCATGCGCCAGATCTGCGCGGAGGCCGAGGCGTATCTGGAGTCGGACGGCCGGATGCCGCTCGGCGAGTCGGCCTCCCTGGCCGGTCTGATCGAGCCGATCACCGAGGCCGCTGTCGATGCTGCTCATTTGGTTACGGAACGGCTTAACGCTCCGCTGATCGTGGTCGCCACCGACTCGGGGCGCACCGCCTTGGCCCTGAGCAATCGGAGACCCACTGCGACAATCCTCGCCCTGACGCGCACCGAACAGACTGCCCGGGCGCTTGCCCTGTGCTGGGGCGTGACGCCCTTGCTGTTGGCTGAGGCGTCTTCGGCCGAGCATGAGCTGGCTGCCGGCATCGACTGGGCCAAATCGCACGCTCTCGTCCGACCGTGCCAGCACGTAGTTCTCCTTCGCGGCCAGGTAGCCGGTGAGCCCACGAGCCGGGCCGTGCTGGCGCAGGAGGTAACCTGAAAGTGACTGTATCAAGAAGATCAGAAGATCCGGTTGCGGAAGTCGCGAGCCGGATCAGCAGCGGTGGCAGTTCACCCCTTGGGGCCGCTTGCCGAGCGGACGGCGTCAACTTCAGCGTCTATTCCAGGAACGCCGCAGCGGTTGAACTGCTGCTCTTCGACAGCGCCGACGACGCCCGCCCGTCGCGCTCGATCCGCCTCGATCCGGCGAAGAATCGGACCTATTACTACTGGCACGTCTTCGTCCCCGGCCTTCGAGCGGGACAGATCTATGGCTACCGCGTCGCCGGCCCTTTCGAGCCGGAAAGAGGCTTCCGTTTCGACCCCGGTAAGGTGCTTCTCGACCCGTACGGGAAGGGTGTTGTCGTGCCCACGAGCTACAGCCGCCACGCCGCCAGCGAGTCGGGAGAGAACACCGCCACGGGAATGAAGAGTGTGGTCGTTGATCCGAACCAGTTCGACTGGGAAGGAGACGCCCCGCTCCACCACTCCTGGGCGAGTACGGTCATCTACGAAATGCACGTGGGCGGGTTCACCCGACACCCTAGTTCCGGCGTCGCACCGGAGATGCGCGGCACCTACATCGGTTTAGTCGAGAAGATCCCATATCTCCAGAGTCTCGGCGTCACCGCCGTCGAGCTGATGCCCGTCTTTCAATTCGACGAGCAGGACGCCCCGCCGGGGTTGAAGAACTACTGGGGCTATCAGCCGGTCTCCTTCTTCGCGCCGCACTCCGGCTACGGCCTGCGCAAAGACCCGCTCGGCCCGCTCGACGAGTTTCGCGAGATGGTCAAGGCGCTGCACCGCGCGGGCCTGGAGGTCATCCTCGATGTGGTCTTCAACCACACGGCTGAGGGCGGCGAGGCGGGGCCGACGCTCTGCTTCCGCGGCTTCGATAACGATGTTTATTACCTTCTTGAGCAAGACCGCTCGCGCTACGCGGATTACACGGGGACCGGGAACACCCTCAACACGAACGGGCCGGTCGTCCGCCGGATGATCCTCGACAGCCTCCGCTACTGGGTCGAAGAGATGCACGTGGACGGCTTTCGCTTCGATCTGGCCTCAATCCTTTCGCGTGACGAAGCGGGCCGCCCGATGCAGGACCCGCCAGTCATTTGGGACATAGAGACCGACCCGCTGCTTGCCGGGACGAAGCTAATCGCCGAGGCCTGGGACGCGGCGGGCCTGTATCAGGTCGGCAGCTTCGTCGGCGACGCGTGGAAGGAATGGAACGGAAAGTTTCGTGACGACATCCGCAGCTTCGTGAAGGGCGACAACGGAGCGGTTACCAAACTCCCGCATCGTCTCTTCGCCAGCCCCGATGTCTTCGGGGGCGAAAAGTGGCGTCCCGAGCGAAGCGTCAATTTCGTGACCTGCCACGACGGGTTTACGCTAAACGACCTCGTCTCGTACAACGTTAAGCACAACGAGAACAACCGAGAGGGGAACCGCGATGGCGCCGACAATAATTTAAGCTGGAACTGCGGCGTCGAAGGACCGACCGAAGACCCGGCGGTCGAGCAACTCCGCAACCGGCAGGTGAAGAACTTCCTCACGCTCACCCTGCTTGCTATGGGCACGCCGATGCTCCTGATGGGCGACGAGGTGCGGCGCACACAGCGCGGCAACAACAACGCCTACTGCCACGACGAGACGAACTGGTTCGACTGGACGCTGCTCGAACGGCACGGCGACGTGCGCCGCTTCGTCGAGCAGTTCATCTCCCACCGCCTTCACCTTGTTCTGGTCTTGCCAACTACGCTGGGCGATACGCTGGCGGATTTTCTACGTGAGGCTCACCTTGAAATTCACGGCGTCAAACTTGATCAGCCGGATTGGAGCCACGAATCTCACAGCCTGGCCTTCACGTTCACGGCTCGGGGGCCGGCGGCGGGCGGAATAATGCACGTTATGATCAACGCCTATTGGGAGGCGCTCTCGTTCGAACTACCCCCGACTGAGGAAGGCGCTGTCTGGCGGCGATGGATTGACACCTCCCTTGCGTCGCCGGACGACATCTGCGAAGAGGCGGAAGCCCCGCTCGTCACCGCGCCAACCTGCCTCGTCCAGCCTCATTCGATAACGTGCCTGTTCGCTCAAACCCCCGACCGACAAGGCGGCCTCATGGACTGACAAGTTGGCGGCGCGGACAGGCAGGACGCGCGGGCTTTGCTGTGCTCGCGCATCCTTATCGGAAGTGTATGCCGTCACAGGCGAAGACCGCTGGGCCAGATTTCAGTGTGCGTCTTTGCATCGCCGATCACATGATGGGCGTGTCAGCGTTCAAACTCCGATAGAGTTTTATCAAGGTCAACTACGAGGCCGGGGCTTATGCGCGGGATTTACGTGGTGTCACGCGCCTGCGTAGAGGCCTCTTGTCTGCTGACGGAATCGCCTATATCCGCGATGAGATTATCCCCGCGGGTTATGCGACACCCTCCCGTGAACCTTCTCTCTTCGCCATACCTCGCCTGAAAATACTTCCCCCAACTTTTGATGTGTTCGTTCCACTGTGTGCCAGTGGTTCTTAAGGAACTGGAGCAGAGCATTTGTGGCGTGACGTTGCCCTCCAGTGATATGTATCACGCAAGGGAGTGAGTGCCGGCACCACCATGCGTCACTCAATGCTCTCAAGTGAATCTCCATCCGCGGTCGGAAGTCGAGGCCGTCGGCCAGAGTCGCTCTTCTTCTATTTCATCTGCTGAGGTCTGTGATTGAAATAACTCTGCACTTTCATCTGCACTTTTGTATAGACCCTGCTCTCCATCACCACGAGTCCTACGGAGTTGTGCTTTTATTTGGCTACTATTCATGCGAAGAACTTTCGCGATGTCGTGTTCGCTACGAATGTCGTGCGCCTCAAGAAGCAGGGCAAAACAGTTGACGAAGTGATCAATGCCAAACCCACTGCCGGGTATGACGCGAAGTGTGTGGCCTTGTCACCGGTCCGGCATTCTTCACCCGGCTCGTTTACGCGGGCTTATAACCATCATGACTCCTTGTTGGGCATAAGTGGGAAAGGGGAAATGAATCACGATTGGGAAAGGCTCTGTGACGACGATCTTGCACTTTGGTGGTTCCGTAGAGGAGTATCTTGCATCACTGCTTACCTGTCGCCCCGCAGCCCGAGTCCGACAGGAATCGACAGTGCATGTCTGGCGATACAGATGCGGTCAATTGTTGCTGTCTGACGCTCGGGCCTTCAGCGTGAACTGCGGTTTTGAAGACATGAGGAGTTGAGCGAAAATGACAACATCATCCAGCATCCCATTTGACGGGGATGAATTTCGCGGCAAGCGAGTTCTAATAACTGGCGGGACGAAGGGCGCAGGTAAGGCAATCGCAGAACGCTTCGGACGTGGAGGAGCAACAGTCATCGTCACCGCGCGGTCGATTCTAGAAGAGAAACGAGACAGTCACTTCATTCAAGCAGACGTGTCAACTCTTGAAGGAACGACCAAAGTGATTAACGAGATTCTGGAGCGCTTTCACGGCATCGACATCTTGATCCACAATGTGGGTGGATCATCGGCGCCGAGCGGCGGCTTCGTTACTGTTACAGATGAAATTTGGCAGCAAAATTTCAATGAAAATCTATTTCCTGCCGTTCGCATTGATCGTGGCCTTCTTCCATCCATGATCGATCAAGGTTCGGGAGTGATCATACACATTTCCTCCATCCAAGGAACGCTGCCCCTATACGATTCGACCCTTGCTTATGCCGCCGCCAAAGCCGCCCTCACCAACTACAGCAAGGCTCTATCCAACGAAGTCAGTCCGAAGGGCATTCGGGTCATCACGGTTTCTCCCGGTTTTATTGAAACAGATGCAGCCACGAGAATGATTGAAAGAATGGCGGATAAGGACGAAAGCGACTATGCAACGGCCCGGCAAAAGCTGATGGACATGCTCGGCGGTATTCCCTTGGGTCGTCCGAACAGACCGGATGAGGTTGCAGAACTTGTAGCTTTCCTCGCATCGAGTAGAGCCTCATCCATCACCGGAAGCGAATACGTGATCGATGGCGGCACGATCCCAACCGTTTGAGGCGAACACCCTCCCGAAGCAATTAAGTGGCGCGTTGACATCTTCAAGGAGTATCTTGGGAAATGTTTCCGCATCGGTATACGGTTCATAAGTCATGAGCGCACGCGGACCCCAAGTCGAAAGAGATACTGCTAAAGAGCTGAAAGCTGATTCTGCGCAGAGTGACCGGCCTGATCGAAAGCGTTTACAAGCTCTATTATCCGCTCAAAGACGAAGCCTGCAATTGTTAGCCGGTGGTGCGAGCCTTGGAGACATCCTCCAGGATCTTTGCGACACAATCGATGCTCAGGCTCCCGAGATTATTTCAACGATTTTGCTGATGGACCGGGAGGGCGAAATGCTGCGGCCGGGGGCGGGTCGCCGCGTTCCCGAAGGATGGACTCAAACCATTACTCCGTTGCCGATCGGTCCGCAGATGGGCTCGTGCGGCACCGCCGCGTTCCTCAAGAAACCGGTGATCACTTCAGACATCGCCAGCGATCCCCTTTGGTGTATCGTCGAAGGGACGGATTATAAGAATCTTGCCTTGAGTTACGGATTGCGTGCCGCGTGGTCCTATCCGCTCATCTCCAAAGACGATGAAGTGCTGGGTACGTTCGCGATTTATTATCCGGAACCCATGAGACCTGGTGACAGTGATCTTGAGTGGATTGAGACCGCGGCCAATATTGCAGTCATCGCAATAGAGAGCGACCGATCACGAGCGGCGCTTGAAGAAGCATTCGACGAGATCAAAAACTCGGAAGCCAAACTTCGGCAGGTGATCGATACGATCCCTACGATGGCCTGGTGCAACCTCCCGGATGGTCCGAACGAGTTCCTGAACAAGCGCTGGCATGATTACACAGGTCTCTCTCCCGAAGAGTCGCACGGTTGGGGTTGGCAAGCTGCCTTTCATCCGGAGGACCTGCCGCCGTTGATGGAAACCTGGCGTGAATTGCTGGTTTCGGGAAAACCAGGCGAAATCGAGGCGCGTCTTCGCCGCCACGATGGAGTGTTTCATTGGTTTCTCATCCGCGTCGAACCTCTGCGCGACGAAACCGGCAAGATCATTCGGTGGTATGGAACGAGCACTGACATCGAAGAACGCAAGCGCGCTGAAGAGAGGCTTCGCCGAGAAGAGACTGAGCTTCGACAGATTACAGACGCGATTGCGCAAAGCATAATGGTGCTGGCGCCCGATGGGACCGCGCTCTACGGGAACCAGTCGCTGTTGGAATACAGCGGCCTTGCGATGGAGGCGGTGATAGCACCAGACTTTCGAACAAGATTCTTTCATCCTGAAGACGTGGAGAGGCTTCGCGACGAAAGACGGCTCGCTCTTGCGCGAGGGATCCCTTTTGAAAACGAGCAGAGAGCACGAAGGAACGATGGAGAGTACCGTTGGTTTCTGGTCCAGTACCGTCCGGTTAAGGATGAAGACGAACAGATTTTGCGTTGGTATGCGACAGGCACCGACATCCACGATCGAAAGCAAATCGAAGAGCGGACGCAATGTGAAAACCTGGCGCTGCGCGAAGAAATCGATCGCACGTCGATGTTTGAAGAAATAGTCGGTTCGTCGGAATCGTTACGCGCAGTTCTGCGGCAAGTGGCCAAAGTAGCGCCGATGGACTCGACTGTTCTAATTCTTGGTGAGACCGGCACGGGAAAAGAACTGATCGCTCGCGCGATTCACAAGAAGTCGAACCGTGCTTCGCGAGCTTTTATACACGTGAACTGCGCGGCGATTCCTCCGTCGTTGCTGGCTTCCGAATTGTTTGGACACGAGAAGGGCGCGTTCACCGGCGCTACCCAACGGCGCCTGGGACGCTTCGAGTCTGCCGACGGCGGCACAATCTTTCTGGATGAGATTGGTGATCTTCCTTCCGAGACTCAGATCGCTTTATTGCGCGTGTTGCAAGAGAGAGAATTCGAGCGTCTTGGTAATAGCCGCCCGATATCGGTCGACGTTCGAGTAGTCGCAGCCACTAATCGTGATTTGAGGGCGGCCGTCGCCGCAGGCAGTTTTAGAGAAGACCTTTTTTACAGGCTCAACGTCTTTCCGATCGAGGTGCCTTCGTTGCGTGAACGTGTGGACGACATACCATTGTTGGTCGAGTACTTTATCCAGCGGTATGCCAAGCAAGCGGGCAAGAGACTCAAGACGATTACAAAGAAGTCGCTCGATCAGTTCAAGGCGTATGCTTGGCCCGGCAACATTCGCGAGCTCCAGAATGTCATCGAACGTGCCGTGATCTTGTCCGACGGCGAAACATTTTCAATTGATCAGACGTGGCTCAGTCGTCAACCATCTCGAGAATCACGCCTCGTTGCCGAATCAGATCGGGGCTTGGGCAGAGACGCTGAACGCGAAAGAGCACTAATTGAATCCGCGCTTGCTGAAACGAAAGGTCGAATCTCAGGTCCCTCGGGGGCCGCTAGCAGGCTTGGGATCCCGCGACAAACATTAGAATCAAAGATACGCACTCTTGGAATCGACAAGCACCGGTTCCGGCAATCCAGTTAGACCCAATCTCACGTCACGGCCCAAACCATATCTTACCTTCCAGTCGCCTTCTAGGCGCTCCAAGACTTGCAGCTCGGACCCCACAAGTCCCGCGGAATCAAATGCCCAGAATCAGCAAATGCCGAACTTCGGCATTTATCAGATAACAAGCTGTCTGTGGTCGCAATGATTTAGGGTAGGCATTCTTATTGCACTACAGACGACACGGAAAAAGATGCCGGCTATCAAACTCAGCTTGATTAGTTCGGGAGGAACCATCATGAAACGGACTGCTTTCTTCCTTATTTCAGTTGCAACGGTCGGTAGCCTTGTCGGCTTAACGGCGACCGCATCTCGACACAGCGATCAAGTGGCCGCTTCGATCTTTGTAACCGAAATCCCTCCCGGATACCGCGACTGGCAGTTCATCTCCGTGGCCCACGAAGAAGGCAACCTCAACAGCTTCGCTTCCATTTTGGGCAACGACATCGCGATCAGGGCCTACCGAGAGGGCAAGCTTCCGTTCCCGGACGGCGCCATCATTGCCGCATTGCACTATCGTTTCGTCTCGTCAGAGGAAAACAACAAAGTCTTTGGTCGTGCCCAGTCTTTTGTCGCCGGGCCACCCACGAACATTCAATTCATGATCAAGGACGCAAAGAAGTATGGCGCGACCGGCGGCTGGGGCTTCGGTCACTTTAACAGCGACGGGAAGACAACTGACGCCGACTTCATGAAGACCTGCTTTCCCTGCCACCAGAAAATGAAAAAGCGCGATCTGGTGTTCACCCGTTACGCACCCTGAGACCCCACAGTCAGAGGAGAATGCGATGAAACCACAACCCAATAACTCAAAGACGAGTCAAAAGCCGGTCGCGTTGAAACAAAAAGATGACGAATCGCGCCGTCTCTTTCTCAAAGCGAGTTCAATCTTCAGCCTCGTGGTAGCGTTTGCGCCAAGCACCATCGTCGAGGCATTTACAAAAGCGAAATCTGGAAATGATCAAGAGGAAGAGTTCATGACGCAAAACAGCGCTACCCAACCGCAGACAGACAAAACTGCCATACGTCCGTTTCAATTCAACTTTCCAGATGCCGAACTTGCCGATTTGCGGCGGCGCGTCAACGCTACAAAGTGGCCAGAAGGCGAACAGGTCGCCGATGCATCGCAAGGCGTGCAACTCGCGACGATGCAGAAACTCGCGCGCTATTGGGGAGCAGATTATGACTGGCGCAAGGGCGAGGCAAAACTGAAAGCGGTACCGCATTTCGTCACTGAGGTCGATGGGCTCGACATTCATTTCATTCATGTTCGTTCGAAGCATGAAGATGCGCTACCGATGATTGTCACGCATGGCTGGCCAGGCTCGATCATCGAACAGATGAAGATCATTGAACCGCTGACCAATCCTACCGCTCACGGTGGGACTGTGGCGGATGCCTTTCATCTTGTAATTCCGTCACTGCCGGGCTATGGATTCTCGGCCAAGCCGGCGAAGCCGGGATGGAATCCCGTCCGCATTGCGAAAGCGTGGGCGACGCTGATGCAAAGACTCGGCTACACAAAGTACGTGGCGCAGGGTGGCGATTGGGGCAATGCCGTTTCAGAGGTGATGGCTTTGCAGCAGCCGCCCGGATTGCTCGGCATTCACACCAACATGGCGGCTACGGTTCCAACCGACGTTTCGAAGGCGCTTGCGATGGGCGGCCCGCTGCCCGCGGACCTCTCGCCTGATGAAAAACACGCGTGGGATCAACTCATTGACTTCAACAAGAACGGGCTGGGCTACGCCATCGAGATGAACAATCGCCCGCAGACCTTGTACGGAATCGTCGATTCGCCGATCGGTCTGGCGAGCTGGATACTTGATCACGACATTCGCAGCTATCAGATGATCGCGCGCGTTTTCGACGGCCAACCTGAAGGACTAAGCCGCGACGACGTCCTCGACAACATCACCCTCTATTGGTTGACGAATACCGCGATCTCTTCGGCACGCCTCTACTGGGACACCCGTCATACTCTTCCGCCCGGAGGCAGCTTCTTCGACGTGAGGGGTGTCAAGCTTCCAGTGGCCGTGAGCGCATTTGCGGAAGAGATCTACCAGGCGCCAAAGAGTTGGGCTGAGAAGGCATATGCCAAACTCATCTTCTACAACAAGCACGACAAAGGCACCCACTTCGCGGCCTGGGAGCAGCCGGAGCTTTTGGTGAAGGATTTGCGCGGGAGTTTCAGATCGCTGCGTTAAGCGCAAAGTACGAGAGTCGGCGCAGTAGCCCGACCGTAAGGGGGTGCCGGTATCACTCCCTTAGCATACGTCCTCTATGAGAAGCGAAGGAGGAACGATGAGAACCAGGTGGCGATTCGTAATCATATCAACGCTTCTTTGCGCGCTGCCAAGTCAGGCACAGAAAGCGATGCACAAGCACGCTGTCAAAAAACCGATAGCTGATTCGGCATGGTCCGAGCTGCAGTCAAGCATGGCGAAGATGCACGCGGCGATGGAGTCCGTCGACCCGTCGCGTGACAGTGATGCCGACTTCGTAAGACTGATGATCCCGCATCATCAGGCGGCTATCGACATGGCCAGGACCCAACTCTTGTACGGCAGCGATCCGCAGATGCGCCGGCTGGCCCAGGAAATCATCACGGATCAGCAATCCGAAATTGAGTTAATGAATCTTTGGCTGCGACAGCATGGCTTCGTCTCGACAAACGTCACTCAGCCGGGGCCTGTCGCGCGAAGGGACCAGTAGCATGACAACACGTAGTTTGTTCTTATCCTTGTTTTTGGTTTCGAGTGTATGCGCCCAGCAAGCGCCGTGGGGGCGTCCCGACATTCCCGTCTCGAGCCGTGACCGGGTTTACGCGGCGAATCAAACTTCAAATACGGTTTCGGTGATCGATCCGTCCACCAACCAACTGCTTGGAGTGATACGCCTGGGTGATCCAGTGCCTGGCTCTCTGAGTCCGCTATATAAAGGAGAACTCCTGGTTCATGGCCTGGGTTACTCGCCTGATTCCAAAACGCTGGCTGTCGTTTCGGTAGCCTCTAACTCGATCACGCTGATCGACACGGCAACGAATAAGATCAAAGGAAAGATCTATGTGGGACGGTCACCCCATGAGGCATTCTTCACGCCCGACGGTAAAGAATTGTGGGTCACGGTGCGCGGCGAAGACTACATCTCTATCATTGACCCCGTAAAGATGGCTGAAGTTCGCCGTGTTACGCTGGCGAATGGTCCGGGCATGACCATGTTCGGTCCAGACGGTCGTTACGCGTTTGTGTGTTCCAGCTTTGTACCCGAACTCGCGATCATCGACGCAACTTCTCATCAGATTATTAAGCGCCTCCCGCAAGCGAGTCCGTTTTGTCCCAACATTGCCGTGAGTCCCGACAATGACGAAGTGTGGATCACGCTCAAGGACGCGGGCAAAGTCCAGGTGTATGGCGCGAAACCGCCGTTTGAACAAAGGGCGTTGCTCAATACAGGACCAATCACTAACCACGTCAACCTCGTGAACAATCGCAACGGCAAGTTTGCCTATGTGACAATCGGTGGAGCAAACGAGGTGAAGGTCTTCCGGAGGGGCGCTACGCCACAGCTCGTTGCGACTGTTCCCGTCGGGAATCTTCCGCACGGCATCTGGCCGTCGGGAGACGGCTCTCGCGTCTACGTGGCGTTGGAAAATGGAGTCCAGGCCGCCGTCATCGACACGCTGACGAACAAAGTGATTGCCGACGTGCCGATCGGACAAACAACGCAAGCTTTGGTGTACGTGCCTAATGCGGTTCCCATCGGCGCCGGGACCGACAACCTCGTCCCTATCGGCGAGGCAGGTAATACGGCGAGCTTGCATCTCGAGTCCGTGGGATCCACTGCGCAGGGTGCGCAAGGTTGGGCGGCCGTAAACTCGCTCGGACTTTTGGATCTCGTTCAGATCGCAGCCGAGGGCCTTACGCCGAAACTCCAATATCAGGTGTTCATAGCGGAGTCCGATCATGCGCCGTTCGGAAGCCTGGTGCCACTAGCGATCTTGAACACGAATCCGGACGGCGCAGGAATCGTTCAGGCGATCGGCCCGTTGAAGGCGTTGGCAAAGAGAGATTCAGCTTCAGCGTCATCACGAAGGTTTCTAATCGTTACTGAGTTGAAGGATCCCTCTCGGGTGGTGTTGAGACAGGCTGGCGGCCCTGAGCGCTGATAAAGAGCAATCAATAATAGCTTAGCAATGACAGGAGTATTTCAATGTCTAGAGTCTGGTTGGTGACCGGCAGCGCAAGTGGTTTAGGACGCAACATAGCTGAAGCAGTGTTGGCATCGGGTGATCGACTTGTGGCAACCGCCCGCGATCCTCGCCGCTTGGAAGATCTGGTGAAAAAGTACGGCGACCAGGTTCGCACCGCACAGCTCGACGTGGCTGAGGAGACAGCGGCTTATGAGGCAGTGCAAGTGGCGGTGGAAGCGTTCGACCGCCTTGATATCCTGGTAAACAACGCGGGCTATGGCGACGTTGCACCGTTTGAGCAGTTGAGTTCCGACAGATTCAAAGCGGTGATCGACACGAACTTCTATGGCGTCGTGAATCTCACTCGCGCTGCGCTACCGATCATGCGTAAGCAAAAGAGCGGCTGCATTCTTCAGATATCATCGGTCGGCGGTCGTCTAGGGCTTCCCGGGAGCACTCCTTATCACGCCGCGAAGTGGGCAGTCGGAGGATTCACCGAATCCCTGGCCCAGGAAGTAGCGCCGTTTGGGGTGCGAGTGTGTGCGCTTGAACCTGGCGGAATGCGAACGAATTGGGGCTTTCGTGCGCAGAGAGACATGCCTGAAGTGCTGCCGGATTACGAACCGTCAGTGGGCGCACTGGTCAAAGCGCTGCTGCCGCTCTGGGGCAAGGAGAATAGCGACCCGGCCAAGGTAGCGCAGGTTGTTCTTCGTCTGGCTGACAGCGATCAGTTGCCCGCACACCTTCTGCTGGGTAGTGATGCTGTTCAATATGCTCGCGAGGCTGAGGCGAAGCGTGCGGCGGATGCGGAACGCTGGCGGGAAGTCAGCGTGTCCACGGATTTCACCTCGGCGGCAGCATTACCGGGTCTGCAATTCTGAGTTGAGGGAAATGAGACGATCTCAGTCAGAAGTTGCTAACGGACGTATGCCGAATGAACCTCAAACAAACGATGCGACCGAATTCAGTAGCAAACGAATACTCGTAACTGGCGGAACCCGCGCCATTGGCGCAGCGATCGTTAATGGCCAGGTGGATGAGATTCATTGGAGAATCCGACGCGGCTTCCCGGCCACGAATAGAAGGAGGAATTGGCTATGACCGACAGTTCGTTGGTGGCGCTTATTACGGGAGGAACAAGCGGTATAGGCCGTGCGGCGGCCTATAAGCTGGCGCAGCTTGGCATCCATGTGATCGTCGTAGGCCGCAACGCGGAGCGTGGCAAGAAGACCGTTGCGGAAATGCGCTCGGCAGGAGGCGAAGCGGATTTTATTTCCTCTGACCTTCGAGACGCCTCGAGTGCGCGCGACCTGGCAAGAAGGGCGGTCGAGCTTGGAAACGGCCATGTCGATATTCTGATCAACAGCGCGGGAGTCTTCCCGTTCGGGCCTACGCATGAAATGACCGAAGAAATGTTTGACAGCGTCTATTCGCTGAACGTCAAGGCGCCGTACTTCCTCGTCGCCGAACTGGCTCCGCTGATGGCGAAGAGAGGCAAAGGGGCAATTGTCAACGTCTCGACGATGGTTGCCGATTACGGAGCGCCCGGCATGAGCCTATATGGTTCGAGCAAGGCGTCCATCAACTTGCTGACGAAAGCGTGGGCCGCTGAATATGGGCCGAGCGGAGTTCGCGTCAATGCAGTGAGCCCCGGACCTACGCGCACCGAAGGCACGGACGCAATGGGCGAAGGGCTCGAACAACTGGCTGCCCAGGCGCCGGCGGGACGTCCGGCAAAAGCGGATGAGATTGCTGAGGCGATTGTCTTTTTGGCGACGGATCGGGCCAGCTTCATCCACGGCGCAAAACTCGCCGTCGACGGAGGCCGCACTGCCATTTGACTAAGAAGGCGCTTAACAAGAAAAGGAGATTCATATGCGATGCCGACTCCTGGGTAACAGCGGGCTTCGAGTTTCGGAGGCAGCGCTTGGCACTATGACCTTCGGCGAAGACTGGGGTTGGGGTACTGCAAAGGAAAATCGCGAAAGGTGTGCGACGCCTTCCGCGAAGCCGGCGGCAATTTCATCGATACAGCAAACCTCTCGCACGTTTGTGTACGGCGGCATGGGAGATCAGCTTTTGGCTTAGTATCCGACAACTGTCGAATGAACGCGTGATTGGAATAACCAGTCGCCTTGCGCTTGACGGACGAGTGATGACGATAAGAATTCAGCAAACAACAGAAGGTCATTGCACGATCCTTCGGCTGTCTGGCGAACTGGTTTCATCACAACGCGAAGCCTTGCTCGAAGAAATAGAGGGTAACAACAACACCATCGCATTGTGTCTCGATGAAGTAACACTCGTCGATCTCGACATCGTGCAACTGCTTGCGCGATGCGAAGCAAAGGGCCTGGAGCTGCTGAATTGCCCGCCCTACATCCGTGAATGGATATCGAGAGAAAGCAGCAGAGCAACCAGCAGAGATGAAGAAGAATCGGTAGGCTTGTGAATTTGAAGTTCGAAAGGAGAATCCAAGGGTATGAAAATGAAAGCCGCGCAGATAAGCAAACCGAAGGGAGATTGGGAATTAGTCGAGCGCGATATTCCGGAGCCTGGACCGGGGCAGGTTCGCGTGAAGATAGATGCGTGCGGCATCTGCCACAGCGATGCACTTGTCAAAGAAGGTCTGTGGCCGGGGCTACAATATCCGCGCATCCCGGGTCACGAAGTCGCCGGTCGCATCGACGCACTCGGCGAAAGCGTCACCGCGTGGAAGACCGGGCAACGCGTCGGCGTAGGCTGGCACGGCGGACATTGTTTCGTCTGCGAACCTTGCCGGCGCGGCGACTTCGCGATGTGCATCAATCGCAAGGTGACCGGCATCGATTTCGACGGAGGCTATGCTGAGTACATGATCGCGCCTGCACAGGTGCTTGCTGCCATCCCTGACGAATTGGCGGCGGAGGAAGCCGGACCATTCATGTGCGCGGGCGTCACGGTCTACAACGCGCTGCGAAACTCGGGCGCGCGCGCGGGGCAGCTAGTCGCCGTTCACGGCATCGGCGGGCTTGGGCATCTCGGCGTTCAGTACGCGCGGCGGATGGGTTTCAAGACGGTGGCGATCAACCGAGGCAACGACAAAGAACCATTGGCTCGTCAGCTCGGCGCGCATCATTACATCGACTCCGTCGCGACTGATGCGTCAGCCGAATTACAAAAGCTTGGCGGCGCGCGAGTAATCCTGGCTACCGCGCCGAACGCACAAGCGATTTCTCCGTTGGTTGATGGACTGTCGCCGGATGGCGTGCTGTTGGTGCCCGCGGCGCCGGCCGAACCGCTGATGATCAACGTGATGCCTTTGATCATGGGAAGGCGATCCGTTGCGGGCTGGTACTCGGGCACTGCGCGGGATTCGCAGGATACTTTGGAATTCAGCGCCTTGAGCGACGTGCATCCGATGATCGAGAAGTATCCGCTCGAGCGCGTGGCCGAGGGCTACGAACAAATGAGTAGCGGCAAGGTGCGCTTCCGCGTCGTGCTAACGATGTGAGATCGGTGAAACTCAGATTCGAACATGACGCGTAATTCAAAAGCGTCAAAGGAACTACGATCTAAATTCAGTTCCGACTTGTGAGAAAGGAGAACTTCGATGGTTCATGTCGAAGCGCGCGACTCCATTGTTGTCGAGGTTGCTGGTAGTCACGCGATCTATGTGTCTCAGCCTAACGCGGTCGCCACAATCATCGAAAAGGCCGCGGGCGCGGTGAAGGCCGCAGCGTCCTAGGCGTTGTGTTGGATTAGCGTAGCTCGATGCGGCGCCCAACCCTCGATGCGGGACGGCGCGCGCAGCGGTCTTCACCTGAATCGGTCGTGAGCCGTCGAGTTGCTGACGACCTAACCTGACCAACAAGGAGAAGTCTAATGGCAAAGAAGCAAATTGATGCGAATCCCACGCGCGGAATCAACGCGCAACCGCGTCTTCATCAACGCGCTGGTGAAATTCAGCCCTACGGGACCGTAAACCATGCCCTGCCGCTTGAGATGGAAGAACCCGTGCGACTACAAATGACCGAACAACTGAACCAACTGCTCGCGGATACGATGACGCTTCGCGATTTATATAAGAAGTGTCATTGGCAGGTTGCCGGTCCAACGTTTTACCAACTGCACTTACTCTACGACAAACACTATGACGAGCAAGTTGGGCTGGTTGACTCGATTGCCGAGCGGATTCAATTGCTGGGCGGAGTAAGTCTGGCTATGGCCGCAGATGTGGCTGAAACCACACAGATCGAGCGCCCGCCTCGGGGCCGGGAAGAAGTTCCCGTTCAGTTATCGCGATTGATCGACGCTCATCAAATTATCATTCGCCAGGCTCGACCCTTGGCACGTCGTGCTTCGGAGCTTGGCGATGACGGAACAAATGATCTGGTTGTGAGTGACGTGCTGCGCACCAATGAGCTCCAGGTTTGGTTCTTGAGCGAGCACCTGGTGAACGTCCCGTTGGTGAAAGCGAAAGAGCGGTCGGCAGTCGCCGGTTAGTGAATGAGCGTTTTTTCCTTGGTGCTGAAGATGCCTTGCGGGTGCAGCCGTGGACTCATGACCGGGAGATTGCGCCAGGTCATTTCCGGTTTTGCCCGCCAGGGTCACGGTGTCTGCCTTCCAGGCGCAAGCGTCTACAGACTCGTAGCCGACGGAGATTACGCGCGCTCTTATGGTGGTTGATCAGAAGAAAGTTCAGGAGGGTCGATGAAAACTTCCATGCGTGCTGTGCTGCGTGCCTCGGCAACTCTCATCCTTGGTTTGCTCATAGCCACGACAAGTCAAGCGCAGGGGCGGATCGTGATTCAGGACCGCTTCGCGACTGTCGGCGGACTTAAGATTCACTATTTGATGGCCGGCAAAGGCGAGCCAGTCATTCTCCTCCACGGATTCGCGCAAACGAGTCGCATGTGGCGTCCGTTGATTACTGAATTAGCAAAGACACGCACGGTGATTGCGCCCGATCTGCGTGGGTTTGGTCAGTCGTCAAAGCCGACCGGCGGGTATGACAAGAAAACCATGGCGCAGGATATTCATAAACTCGCCGCGTCGCTCGGATTTAAGCGGGAGAGTATTGTCGGTCACGACATCGGATTGATGGTGGCGTATGCCTACGCCGCTCAGTATCCAGGCGAAGTCGATCGGATCGCCCTGATGGATGCGTTTCTGCCGGGTGTTGGTGATTGGACAACCGTTTGGCTCTTAAGAGATCTGTGGCATTTTCATTTCTACGGCGAAACGCCGCTCAAGCTGGTCACGGGTCGCGAGAGAATCTATCTCGAGCATTTCTGGAACGACTTTGCGGCAGACCGGAAGCACTCTGTGCCTGAGGCGGATCGTAGATTCTATGCGGCTGCGTACGCGCAGCCGGGCGCTATTCCAGCAGGCTTCGAAGTGTTCCGCGCGTTCGAGCAGGACGCCAAAGACTTCGCTCAATTCGCGCAAACCAAACTTACAATGCCCATGCTGGTACTGACGGGCGAGAAGGCCTCGGGAAACTTTTTGATTGAGCAGGCACGCCTGGTCGATGGTGACGTGCACGGAGTCGTCGTTAAGGGTTCGGGGCACTGGCTGATGGAAGAAGCGACAGGTCAGGTAATTCCGCAACTCGTGGCATTCATCAATAAGTAACCGAAGGAGACGCAGGTGGGGCTTTTGAAAAACGATTCCCTCAATCATCAAACCGGAGCCTGGGCGGTGCGTCTTGCTAAGTCGGACTCGCTGATGTTTGGCTCATCATTGGCCGATGTATTTAGTGCGCCTGCCTACGACTGCAGAGTGTTAGGTCAGGAACAAAAGCACGAGTTTGCTGTGACGCGGCTCCGCTCCGGCCCGCGAGAGATGGAGAGGGCCCCGCAGTACCCCGCCGATAGCGCCATCCTCATCTGTGTCTCGCTTACGCCCTCAGCGGTCGGACAATGGAGAGCACGATACGACGGGCGCGAGGTTGGAGTCACACGAGCGATCCCGTTCGCGACGACATATATCGATTTGAATTGTCCGATGGAAATGTGGGTTCGTGGCCCCTTCGATTACCTGCACTATTACTTTTCCAGGGAATTGCTCGCAAGGATTGCACTAGACAATGGCGTATCGCCCGCGTTTCACCTTCAAGAAGTATTCTTCATCGAAGACCTGGTCGTCGCCCAAATGACAAAGAGCATTCTCGAGCCTGTCAGACACGGAGAGCCTCTCGATCGGTTGGCGCTGGACCATATCGCGATGGTGCTCGGCGCCCACACTTTGCAGCAGCATTGCAGTATGCCGAAGTTCGCGAGCAGTCCACGACAAGGTCTCGAGGCGTGGCAAAAGCTTCGTACCGAGGAGATGCTGCAAGCAAGGCTTGAGGGAAACATCTCGGTCAATGATTTGGCGACTGCGTGCTCGCTTTCGGAGAGTCACTTCGCCCGCCGGTTCCGACATAGTTTCGGGGCATCCGTTCATCAGTACTTGATCCAGCTTCGGATCGACCATGCGAAACACTTGCTGGCCGATAGCGATAAGCCTCTCGTAGAGATCGCATTGCAATCTGGTTTTTATGACCAGGCATCCTTTACCCGGACCTTTAACCGGATCGAGCGCACGACTCCTTCACGTTGGCGGCGGTTCAATCAGAATGGGGCAGGCGTCCGCGCGAATAATCTCATCTCCGAATACTGATGGCCATTGGGTGAACAGCCGGCCCAAGCGTTCCCGCCGCTCGCACGATACGAGGCAGCAATTTCTTGGTTTCATCTGATTGGAAATTACAAAACGGGCCGGATTCTACAAGAGCCTGCTACTACCTCGATCTACCATGTTGAAAACGTCGGGGGTCCAAATGCGTTGGACATTACTGACATAATGACCTCGCAGAACGGAGATGCTTTCGTCTGTGAGCAAGAACGTGACTGCCGGAGAGTCACAAAGAACAAGGGAACTGAGAGTTATGAAGGCTGGTTCAACGCAGCATCCTGAACGTCTGGCACGCGATAACGCCCTGCTACTCCTGGTGGATCATCAGGTCGGTTTGTACACAGGCATTCGTGACATCGACGTACTTCAACTCAAGCACAACATCGTTGGCCTTACACGAGCGATGCTCGCGCTCAAAGTGCCGGTGATCGTAACCACGACCACGGAGAAAATGTGGGGACCCCTTATCCCCGAACTCGCCGAGGTTTTGCCCGACGTGCCGGGCATCGAACGCACTACGGTCAACGCCTGGGACGAGAAGCGTTTTGTGGATGCGGTCAAGGCCACTGGACGCAAGAACCTAATCGTCACGGGGATTTCTACTGATGTGTGTCTCGCGTTCCCTTCCATAGCTGCACTTGCGGACGGCTTTCAGAGTTATGCGGTCATCGATGCATCGGGTGGCTTCACTCAGACTCAGGTAGATATGGGAATCCTGCGCATGCAGCACGCCGGTGTCATTCCGGTGTGCTATTCCAACGTAGCGGTTGAGATCCTGGCCGATAATGCGGCACCGGAAGCTGCGGCAGTCTACGGCGCGCTAGGCATGCCATTCAGCGACCTGGTCTTTGGCCTCAGGCAATATTTTTCGCGAAGTTGATCGAAGGGTAGGAGTCGTCTTCAATTTCCGGTTCTGTCGAAGCCGGAATGTGTGAAATGTAATCAAGGAGAGGAAATGACGAAAAGAAAACTAAGCATCGTGTTCTGCCACGGACTCTGGGCCGATGGCTCGTGCTTCAACAAGCTGATCGTTCCCCTTCAGACGGAGGGCTATGAGTGTATCGCCGCGCAGTATGGCCTCAACACAACGGCAGAGGACGTCGCCTTGGTGAAAGCAACGATCGGCCGAGTCAGCAGCCCCGTTATCCTCGTCGGCCACTCCTACGGCGGAAGCGTCATCACCGGCGCCGGAACCGACGATCGCGTTGCCGGGCTGGTTTATATTTGCGCGCTCGCTCCGGACGCCGATGAAACGTCTCAGACGCAGCAGTCCAAGTTCCCGAAGACCGATGTCTTTGACCACATCGAAGTCGTGGATGGACGTATCTGGCTGCGTCTGGAGGGCACCAAGTATTTCTGCGGAGACCTTTCAGAGCACGAGCAGCAACTCGTTTGGGCGACCCAGGGCGTCCCCCGACCCGACCTGTTCGAGGCGAAAGTCGGGGGGACCGCCTGGAAGTCGAAGCCGAGCTGGTACATCGTCGGCAAAAATGACCAGACCGTGCATCCTGACCTGGAACGCTTCTTCGCCAAGCGCATGGGCGCAACCACCTATGAGCTCGACAGCAGCCACGTGCCGATGCTTTCCCAACCGGAACGCGTCATCGACATTATCCGTACCGCCGCAAAAGCTGTTCAGGCCCGCGCCAGCGTTGCATAGAAGCCGCAAAGAACTCCTTTTCGTCCGGGAAACCACTCGGGCCCGTTTGGGTGAGTAGTTTGCAACCAAGAAACCGGATCGCTATGAGTCCAATGAATGAGGTTCCAGATGGAAACCGAATTCAAAGCGATTGTTCAAAGTGAGTCTGAAAAGCCCAGTTTAGGAAGGATGGCGCATGGAAATCGGAACCATTGGAGCAGGGGATGTCGCACAAGCGTTCGCAAAACGGGTATTGAAGGCAGGCCATAAGGTAAAGCTTAGCAATAGCCGAGGCCCCGACAGCCTGCGAGAAGTTGTCAATCAACTTGGTCCTGGAGCAATGGCTGCCACCACGGAAGAGGCAGCGGCTTGCGAAGTGGTACTTCTTGCCGTGCCCTGGGACAACATGCCCGAGACACTTGCAAGTATCCCCACGTGGAAAAATCAGATACTGATCGATGGGACTAATCCTTTTCACGGTAAGGCCGGAACTTTTACGCCTGCCGATGTTGGCAACCTATCCACTAGCCAGCTTGTTGCGGCCCTCGCCCCTGGCGCACGGGTAGTTAAAGCACTGAACAACATGATCGTCCCTAACCTGGAGGCAGATCCGGTCGTCAGCGGGGCGAGACGGGTTGCATTTATTTCCGCCGACGATGACGCCGCGAAGAAGCGAGTTGAAGTCCTACTAAAAGCTCTTGGCTATTCGGTCGTTGATCTGGGAAACCTTCGCGATGGGGGGCTGATCCAGCAAGCTGGTGGTCCTCTCGCAGGTCGAGATTTTTTGGAACGAGGAGAGTAGTCCAAATGAAAGCAATTCATTTGATTGCCTACGGAAATCCGGCTGAGAACTTAAAGATGGTCGAAGTTTCGGAGCCAAACGCCCCGTCTGCGAGCGACGCTCTGGTGCGCATGGAGTATGCGCCGGTTGATTACAGCGACCTCCTTTTAGCAAACGGAGTGTACTTTCTAAAACCGAAGCTTCCTTCTGTCATTGGAGGTGAAGGTGCGGGAATTGTGGAGGCGATCGGGCCGGGAGTCAGCAGCGTCAAGGTAGGCGATCGTGTCACGATCCCTTTCGGAACATTCACCTGGTCTGAAAAAGTTCTTGCTCCAGCCCAAGGTCTCTTCGTCGTTCCTGCTTCAATCGATGCCAGAACGGCCTCGATGTTAAATATCAATCCTACGACCGCAGTTCTTCTCTTAGAGGAATTTGTAAAGCTAAAGCCAAAAGACTGGATTGTATTGAACGCAGCCAACTCGCAGATCGCGCGATGCCTGATCGCGATTGCAAAATCGCGCGATCTCAAGGTTGTAGGTATTGTGAGACGGAACGAGCTTATCCCAGAAATTGAAAAGCTGGGTGTTGATTTCGTTGGCGTCGAGTCGCCGGAACTCACAAAGCAAATTCAGACTGCAACGGGCGGAATGCCAATATCCCTGGGTCTTGATGCCGTAGGTGGTCCAGCGACAGCGACGTTGGCGAGCGTGCTTTCTCCGGGGGCTCATCTCGTTAGCTATGCGTGGCTGAGTGGTTTGCCGATTCACGTGCCGCAAGGCGAACTCATTGGTAAGAGGTTGAACATCCACGGCTTCTGGATGTATTCCGAAGAGTATCTCCCCAAAATGCGAGCGGCACTGACTGAGGCGACAAAAGTAGTCGCTTCCGGCAAATTGACTTTGCCAATCACCACAACATACAAACTGTCCCAAGTCAAAGAAGCAATCGAACACGCTCAACGTGGCGGCAAGGTTCTATTGGATTTCAATCAGCCAAACTAGGACCTGCCACAAACTCGTAACTGGTAATGGGATCTGTCGCGAAAGACGAGAACTCAGGTTCTCAACGACATGCGCGAACAGGGACTGACGTTCCACTCTGCGTAGCCATCACCGTTGCGAAAGGGTGAACGGGATTTGTTTATCTTTCCTTCAAAGGACGCCTAGGATCTGGCAGAAGAGTCGGTGAAGCGACAGGGCTATAATCTGATTCACTGGGATAAGTCTGGCATGGAGTATTGGGCGATATCCGACTTGAATGAAGCCGAACTGCGTCAATTCGCGGAGATCATACAGAATCGTCTCTCGCCATTACCTTGGATTGAGGCCAGTGATTGGCCAGCCTTCTGGTAACTCGCTTTCCCTTAAACACCCTCCTTTCATCTCACGATTTCAGGTTTTCTATCAGACCGATCGGCCTCTTTTGTAGGCACTCGTGAAACAGGCGGGAATATTTTAGCGGACTGGACAGTATGGATATGTGAATGCAGTGGGTCAACTGCAGCGAGAACGACCGGAGTAGCAAGGGTCTAGAGACCTCGTATGGTAGGCGCACTCTGTGAGAGTAGTTGCCTGACTTGTTCCGGGTACTGGCTTCTTATGAGTGCGCCTGCCGCCAACCCCATCGAGCTTCGCACTGGGGTGACCAAAACAGAAGGGACGGGAGACGAGGAATGCCGAATAGCTTGAAGAGAAACATCTCGCTTATCACGATGATGAGCTTGCTGGGTCTATTTCTTACTGCGTGTAACCGGAGCCCGGGGACGGAAGACCGCCAGGTTCAAGGCAATGGCAATTCGGACACGCAGGCCAGTGCAGCTCGGGCCGCAACCCCAAATTCAAATATGGGCATGTCAAACATGGACATGTCAAAACCGGCCCCGCGAGATCGCAACAACGTGCCCACGAGTGCGGCCAAGGACCAGATCGTTATTGAAAATTTCTCCTTCAAGCCGGCCACCGTGACGGTCAAGCCAGGAACAACAGTGACCTGGGTCAACCGCGATAACGAGCCGCATACCGTGAGCGACAGCGACAAACGATTTAAGTCGGGCGCGATGGATACGGACGAGCACTTTTCGTATACCTTCGCCGCTACGGGTACCTACAATTATTTCTGCGCCATCCATCCGCGCATGACCGGTCAGATAATTGTTAGATGATCCCTTTACGGAGGACACCGATGTCAGACCAGATGAACAAAGATCAAGAGAGCGACGGAGTTGGGCGGCGCAGTTTTCTGAAATGCATGGCTTGGGCGGGCACCGGGCTTGTTTGGGCTATGAATGCGGGCGTCCTGACATCCTGCACCCTCAGGCCAGGCGCCAGGCGAAAAGGCAAATTCAGCTTCGTCCAGATCAGTGACAGCCATATTGGATTTAGCAAGGAGCCGAATCAGGATGTGACGCGCACTTTCCAGGAGGCCGTTAGCCGGATCAATGCACTGGAAGATCAACCGGCTTTCCTGATTCACACCGGTGATATCACTGATCTCTCTAAGCCGGAACAGTTCGACACGGCCACACAGGTGCTCAAAGGGGCGAAAGTCAGTCAGGTTTATTACATCCCGGGCGAGCACGACGTGTTCCTCGATGACGGAAAGATTTATCTCGAACGATATGGCAGGGGGACTCAGGGCAACGGCTGGCAAAGCTTTGACTATGAAGGGGTGCACTTTATTGGACTCATCAATGTGTTGAACCTCAAGAAAGGTGCTGGAACCGGGCTCGGGGGCAGCGGGTTCGGTCAATTGGGACAGGAGCAACTGGAATGGTTGGAGAAAGACGTCAAAGGACTATCAACCAGCACGCCGATTGTTGTTTTTGCTCATATACCTCTGTGGACTGTTTTTCCGGAGTGGGGCTGGGGCACGGAGGACAGTGCGCAAGCGCTCTCTTACCTTAAGCGTTTTGGATCGATCACGGTGCTGAACGGTCACATCCATCAGATCCTGCAAAAGGTCGAAGGCAACGTCACGTTCCATACGGCGCGATCAACCGCCTTTCCGCAGCCTGCGCCTGGCGCCGCGCCTGCGCCTGGTCCAATCACAGACGTTCCGGCGGACAAACTGCGCGGCGTTCTTGGTTTGACGGATGTGACCTACATTGCGAATGACAGCCCGTTGGCTGTCGTGGACTCAACACTTGCTTAACTCAATCTCTTACTTCAAAGCCGTAGTCGAATAGATTGGGCTTGCCGGCTAGCGAGCTTCGGTCTTGGCGCGCTGGGCTCCGCATGTTCTTAAATACTCACCAACGGTAGTGTGCGATAACGTTTGCCCGTCAATCGCGCCAGCGCGTTCACCACCGCCGGCGAGATCACCGGGACCGGCGGCTCGCCGCAACCCGTCGGTGCTTCGACGCTCTTCACGATGTGCACATCAACCGCGACCGGCGCGTCCATGATGTAAGGCGGAGCATAGCCGTCGAAATTCCTCTGCTCCACTCTTCCGTTCTTCAATGTGATCGCGCCTTTGGCCATCAACTGTGAGACACCAAACGCCAGTCCCGCTTGAAACTGGCTCTCCACCGCCAGCGGGTTAACTGCCAAACCGCAATCGACCGCGACGGTAGCGCGATGGATCCTCGGCCGCTTGTTCTCAATCGACACGTCAACTGCACAGGCCACGCCGGTCCCAAAAGATTCATGACACGAAACTCCGAGCGCGTGTCCGCGCGGTAGATTCTCCCGCCAACGAGCGCTCGCTTGCTCTAACAGGTCGAGCACGCGCAGCGGCTTTTTCGCTTCCGGTTTAAGTAGCTTGCGTCGATACGCGAACGGATCCATTCGTGCTCGCGTCGCCAGTTCATCGATCAACGTCTCCATGACAAACGCGGTGTGCGAGTTTCCGACCGAGCGCCACCACAGCACAGGCACATTCACTTTCGGATGATGAATTGAGGCGTGAAAATTCGGAATCGCGTAGTTGGTGTCGGCAACACCTTCAACCGCTGTTACGTCCACGCCATTGGTGATCGCAACGGTGGCAAACGGACCATCGGCGTTTATCGCTTGGCCGACGATCACGTGACGCCAGGCAACTGGTAATCCATTTGGCCCAATGCCGACTTCGATGCGATGAAAGTGCATCGGACGATAGTAGCCACCTTGCACGTCATCTTCACGCGTCCAGACGAGCTTGATGGGAGTTCCGCGCAGGCGTTTCGCGATCACCGCTGCTTCGCGTTGCACATGAGAATCACCTACGGCGCGTCTGCCGAAGCCGCCGCCAGCCATCTCGGTATGAAAAGTGACCTGCTCCGGTTTTAGTCCCAGCACTTCCGCGACTGCCATCTGATCGCCTGTCTGAAACTGCGAACCGGCCCACACTTCCGCCGCGTCACCATCGAAGCGCACGCTTGTGTTCAATGGCTCCATCGGCGTGTGCGCGAGGAAGGGAAACTCATATTCCGCCACCAGTCGATTGCTCAGTGCAATCTTGTCGATTGCGGCTGGGTCTCCCTGAGTTGCGGCAACAATTCCGGGCGATTGGCCGAGCTTCCGGTATTTACTCCATAGCTCAGCCGTGTCAGCCGCCTCTACTCCTGAGAGATCCCATTCGACCTTGAGTCGACTCCGCGCCTGTTTCGCCGGCCAGAACTTGTCGGCAACGATCGCGACGCCGGTGCCTCTTACGAGCGGGATCTCAAAAACATCGAGCACGCCTTCAACGCGTCGCGCTTCAGCATCATTGATGCTCTTCACGCGACCGCCGAACACCGGCGGATGAGCAACGACCGCCACCTTCATCCCCGGCAGATCCAGGTCCAGGCCAAACTTCAGCGAACCATCACACTTGGGTCGGCTATCCAGCCGTTTGGCGGGCTTGCCGACGAGACGAAATTCCGTCGGATTCTTCAAGCGAACAGTCGTCGGCACGGGTTGGCGCGCCGCTTCGCTCGCCAGCTCAGCATAGGTGGCGGATTGTCCGGCTGGACCATGGACCACGCTTGCTTCGGTGCGGCATTGATCCGGAGTCGTGCGCCAGCGATCTGCGGCGGCGGCGACGAGCATTGCACGAGTCTTCGCGCCCAGCTCGCGATACTGCTGAAACGAGCGTGCGGTCGAACCCGAACCGCCAACCAATTGAATGCCATAAATGGGATCCTTGTAAACATCAGCCGCCGGCGCGAGCTGAGCAATTACATTGGTCCAGTCGGCATCCATCTCATCTGCAAGCACGCGTGGCAGACCGGTATGAATGCCCTGGCCAAACTCGAGGCGATTAACTTGAATCACGATCTTGCCGTCGGGCCTGATGTTGACGAATGCATCTGGCGGGTAGACCTTCGCGGGCGGCACCTGATTTCGTTCCCGCGCGGCTGTCGGTAGATCGAGGTACAACGAAACCACCAATCCGCCGGCGGCCGCCGCTGAAGCACGCAGGAAGCTGCGCCGGTTCAAATGCATATCGTTTTCAACTTTGGGCGTTGCTCGCATGGTGCCTCCTTTACTTTAATTGCCCGGACGCGCTCTTGATGGCTTCACGAATGCGAAAGTAGGTTCCGCAGCGGCAGATGTTTCCGCCCATCGATTCCTCGATGTTCGCGTCGGTGGGTTTCGGATTCGCTTTCAACAATGCGCACGCGCTCATGATTTGGCCGCTCTGACAATACCCGCACTGCACAACATCCTTTTCAACCCAGGCGTCCTGCACCGCGCGACCCACTCGATCATTTCCTATCCCTTCAATGGTAACTATCGGACGATTTCCGATGAGCGATACAGGCACCACGCACGAGCGTGTAGCGATGCCGGCAACGTGCACCGTACATGCGCCGCAGGCGCTGATGCCGCAACCATATTTCGTGCCCGTCAATTTCAACTCTTCACGCAGCACCCACAGGAGCGGCGTCGATGGATCAACGTTCACCCGTTTGCGCTGGCCATTGACATTGAGTTCGTAAGTTGCCATGGAGGTTCTCCTATCTGCGTCCCTATTTTCCCTGGGGGCACGGCATTCCGGCCTCGATCCAGCGGCGAGTCGCGGCGACGAACTCGGCATGGGTTAGTGGCGGCGGGGTCCTCATCGTCCCGTCTGGTCGCCGCCCCGGGTTCCAGGCCCAAAGGACAAGAGGCTCTTCTTCGTGATGCTTCAGCAATCCAGGTCCGTTGAGACCGTGGTTCTTCGAACGGTCAGTTACGGCGCGACAGACTGCTCCGCTCGAAAGAGGTTGATCGTTTACGTCCTGCCAACGCATAGATAGTGGAGCGAGGTGCCACTTGTGACCGCCGGGTACACCGGTACTGTCGGCATTTGCTTGCTGATGACAACTCGCACAATTCAGTCCGGCCACCCCTTTGCTTTCTGGACCGCGAATGACGTTGGCGAAATGACGGTGGCGATCATCACCCTGTTGAGGGTAGTTCGTCGCCGTATGGCAGTTGATGCAGCGAGGATGCGTTAGGACTGAATAGATTTGTTGCCAGGCGGTCAGGCCGTCTGCTCGAGTCGCCGTGCCGGCTTTCGATTTCTGTGACATCTGCCCTCGCGCGGGCCCGGCTAACGTCAACACCGACCAAACAGAACAAACGACCAGGATTACAGATAGTGCCCGGGCGTTTGAGTTGTTAGAAGGCATTGTTTGTCTCCTGGTACAAGATCTTTCATATCCGGCCGCTAGTATGGAATAATCGCCATCGATACGTCCAAGATTTTGTTTTGATGGATCTAATACCTGGGAGGTATCGAATGGAATTGCGGCATTTGCGATATTTCGTGGCAGTTGGCGAGGAGCAGCATTACGGTCGGGCTGCCGAGCGCCTCCATATCGCCCAGCCGGCGCTATCACGACAGATCCAGGATCTAGAGAAAGAGATGGGATTCGTTCTATTCGATCGATTGCCGCGAGGTGTCCGATTGAACGCAGCTGGGAAACTGTTTTTGAACGATGCGCGTCGCATTTTGCAAGACCTCGATGAGGCGAAGCTTCGCGCCGAGCGGATAGCCCATGGCAAAGCCGGTACACTTCGAATCGGAATTGCCACTGCGGTATCCTGGCATGGATTGGTTGTAGACTCCTTTCGCGCATTGCGGCGTTGGCAGCCGGAGGTGGAGCTGGAGCTGCATCATCTGCTTTCTGTTGATCAGGTTGAAGCCATCCTGTCCGGCCGACTGGATGCTGGGTTTGCCGCGAGGCTAACACCGTGGCACAAGGATCTGGCCCATTGGGAATTCGCGCAGGATAGAATGGTCCTGGCAGTGCCCAAAGGCCATGCATTAACGAAGCGAAAAACAGTTCGATTGCGGGATCTACGGAACCTTCCATTCGTCTGGTTCCCCCGCTGGGTCAACCCAGTCTTCTACGATCGAATGATGCAGGCCTGTGCTCGCGGCGGGTTAAGCGCTCCGCGCATTGTTCAGGAGGCGCCGGATCGCGACACCAATTTGGGTCTTGTTCAGTGCAGGATTGGACTCTCTTGGCAGCCCGAAACCGTGCGGTTGCACTGTCCCCGAGGCATCGTTTTGCTCTCGGTTGTTGATATGGACGTCCGGCTCCCGTTTAACCTAATTTGGAAGAAGGACAATTCGTCGCCTTTGCTGCAGAGATTTGTGGCTCAGGTCGAAGCGTTAGGACGAAAAAAATCAGCGCGAGCCGGCGCCATCAAGGAATAGGCAATCGCCGTGAAAACCGCCCAGACCTCAACGATGTGGAAATCCTTTGCGTACGTTCTGCGACAGTCACCACTGACGATTCTTGCCCCATCGAAACCTCGGTTCATCCTCACCCGTATAGTCGGGATCGAGATAAATGTGCAGGCCGGATATTCGGCCATCACGAAACTTAAAGACGTTGCAGAAACGTCCGCCGGGAGTTTTGCCCCCTGCCCAAGGCTTTCCGGATATTCTACCGTGTGAAGTGCCTTCAACGATCAGATAGTCGCCCAAAGGAATGAAAGTGAAACTGTCATAATCGTGCTGAATGTATTCCAGGGACCCTTCGAATCCTTTAACCATTTCTAAGAACGACTGCCGTCCAAATCCAAATCCAAATTTAGGGAAATAAATTTCGGCATCTTCATGGAACAGCTCAAGAATGTCGGGACGTCCCTGGTCAGCCCTCATGAAATACTCGCGAGCAATTCTTATTTTATCTTGATCGTTCGACACCATTTCGTTCGCCTTTCTTTCCTTAGCCGATGCGATACCGACCGCCGTCCACAACAATTGCCTGACCAGTGAAGAAACGGCTGCAACCGCACGTCGTCCCCGAGAGCCAATAAAGCATCCTCTCATAGAAGCGTACAGGCCTCGTTGAATGTCAGCCGTGGCCCTCTTGCGAAAAGCTTCGACTCATCGCCATAGCCAAGGTTGCATAAGAAATTCGACCTCACGTGGCCCGCGGGGAAGAACTCCTGTTCACAGCCTTCGCATTCATTGCCCGCGCCGAAAAATTCCTCATCCACTTTCGCGTTGTCAAAGCCTGACATTGGGCCACAATCGAGGCCAAGCGCGCGCGCCGCGATGATAAGGTAGGCGCCCTGAAGGGAAGAATTGCGCTTAGCAGTCTCCTCGACGAGCTGCGGGTTCCGCGCAAACAGATCACGCATGCCGGGCGCGTAAGGAAATAGCTTCGGCAGTTTTTCAAAAAACAGCAGATCGTAAGCAATGATCGCCGTGACCGGTGCCGTCATCGTCTTCTCCACATTCCCGGGCGCCAGCGCGGGCCGCAGACGCTCTTTCGCTTCCGGAGTGCGCAGAAAGACAAGCCGGCCCGGGCTACCGTTGGCACTGGTGGGTCCCCATTTCATCAATTCATACAATTGACGAAGGATCTCCTCGCTGACAGTTTTATCGAGCCAGGCGCTGTGCGTGCGGGCTTCGCGGAATATTTCATTCAATGCGTCATCTCCCAACGCCTTTTTCATTTCTTGTTTCTCCCTTCAACCTGAGTCTGTCTTCGATAGGCCTCAATCTTCACGTACGGCCTCAACATCGATGACGATATCGATTTCATTCCCCACGACAATCCCGCCACGGTCCAAAGTGTTTTGCCAGCTGACGCCAAAGTCCTGGCGATTGATCCGCGTGGAAGCGAGAAAACCAGCGCGCGTCTTCGGTCCCTTGTCGACTCCATCTTCCCACCAGGGCGTCTCCCATTGTCCGAGATAGCTGACGGTCAAACTGACTTCGCGAGTAACGCCACGAATTGTCAGATCCCCGTTGACGGCGAAGTCGTGCTCGCCTTTGACTTCAACTTGGTTGCCCTTGAAAGTGATCTCCGGATGATTGTCCGCGTCAAGAAAATCTGAGCTGCGCAGATGATCGTCCCGTTGTTCCATTCCGGTCCAGATTGCTTTGGCATCAATCCGTATTTCGACCGAGGAATTGGTTGGATCTTCAGGATCGAATTCAAGCGTGCCCTGAATGTTTTTGAAATGCCCGCGAACGTAAGTCACCATCATGTGCCGGGCACGAAACTCGGCAGCGGTGTGTCCGGGCTCTAACGTCCATTTAGCCATTATTACCTCCGACGAAGTGTTACTCGCTCATTACGTACGTTGGACAAGAATCCCAGCGAAGTATTGGCGATGACCATAAAAGATAATGAACCACAGCACTGTTACAACGATTGCGATCGGTGCGCCATCGTGGTTTAAGAACACGTGATAACAAAGGATGTTCACAATCACCGGTCCCAGCAGCACCAGCCCAAGCGGCACGAAACGGTTTACCAGCAACAGCAAGCCGCCTGCGATTTGCAGCGCAGCCACAACCCAATAATAGTGAGAGAGGACCAGCGCGCCCATGAACTGTCCGGCCAATCCCGTAGGCATCGGCCCCGTGCTGAGAAAACTCAAAAAACCATTGAGACCAAACATAACAAAGATCAGCCCCAATAGAATGCGTGCAATCAAGGTTACGATTTTCATTTTTGCGTTTCCTTTTCGATAGGTTCAAACCTTACCAATTTCAGTGTCATGCTCCGTCAGTGGCGTTGAGCTGTTTGGGAAAATTCTCCCGAGCCCAGTTCGAAAACCGGGTCGGTTCCCGGCCTGCTACTTTGTTTGCGAGCGCAATTCGATCGGACGAATCCAAACCCAGATAGGTATGGGCTTCCCAGTAACTGAACATCTCGGCAATTTCGGCTGCTCCGGGAAAGGCACCAGCGAAGCTTTCCTTTGGGACCCGGTTGTATGAAAAGTTATGCCCTTGTCGGTTTAGGGTCGCAACGATTTCATTAAAGCTCATGAAATCACCGACGAGTGGCAGGTACTGACCATTGCCTGCCTGATTCGGGTGTGCGAATGCACCGGCCACGATATCGCCGAGTTCGTTGATGTCGCCCATGTGAATGACTCGCACTGTCGGATCAAGAGGAAGAGCCCAGCCCATGGACCCGTCTGCTTGATTGTGCGGAGCAATGGCGCCCGCAAGATTCTGGTAGTAGAAAGGCGCGATGACGAAGGTGTAATTTTCAAACCCGCCATCCTTCACTACGCGATCGATTTTGGCCTTGCCGGTAAAGTGGGGAACGTTGAACTTGCCACCGCTGATCGCTTCTACATCAGGCAGGGTTGACCAGATAAAGTGTTTAACCGCGGCATCCTTTGCGGCGCGCACCGCCGCTGTTGCCTGCTTAAGCTCGTCGGCGCTTCCGTAAAAATTGGTGACCAGGAAAACTCCGTGTGTCCCTTCAAATGCAGCTTTGAGTGTCTCGGGGTTGTCCAAATCTGCCTCGACAACTTCCTCTGCGAGTTCCCGATGCTTGTCTGGATTGCGAGTCAGTGCTCGCACCTTGAATTGTCCGTGGGCTTGCAGAGCACGTAGGACTCCGCCTCCTTGCTGTCCCGTTGCACCGATCACCGCGATCAGTTTTTTGTTGTTGGATAACACTTGGTACTCCTTTCATCTTCAATCATTCAGGACTGAAATAGCTTCTGGTCAATGAAGGTGTACAGCCTTGCCACGCGACCATCACGCTCTTCGAGGAAGTCTGTTCCCGTGTAGTGGAACGGTTGACCTGGCATCCCGCTTCCCCACCGGCAAGTCGCTACATTGTGCATGATCTGGATCTCACCCGTGACCGTGTAGCGGTATTCTGGGAAGTGTTTGCGAATCTCTGAAGCCGCTTCATTGATACCCTCGCGGCCCACAATCCGACCGCCCGGATGAATCCAAAGGCAATCTTCGGTGTAAGACTCCGCGAGCAATGCCGCACGCTTGAGGGGATCGAGCTCTATAAAAATCTCATTGAAGTTGCGCATAAGCAGTTCAGAGGAAGTTGCCTTCATAAATGGATCCTCCTTAAAACATCGTGCAATGGTGATCAACAACTTGTCGGCTCGGGAGACCCTCCATGGCTTGCATGGTGCAAGCCTTCAGGCCGAAGGAGATTTCAGCGCCTCGGCAAGCACATCGCTCAGATGCTTGGGTGGCCGGCCGCCAAGTCGCTCGACGTCGCCGGTCACAATGTCGAACGCACCCGCCGCGAAGCTCGCCTGGATGCTGATGACGATGTTGACGACCTCCACGGGCAGACCCGCCTGCGTCAGTCCGGCGCGTAGTTGCTCTTCCGTCACGACAAGGAACGCGAGCGGCCGGCCAGTGATTTCGGCGATGACGGCGGCGCGTTCCACGCCTGACATGCGTTCGGGGCCGGTAGCGTTGTAGATCGCGCCTGCATGGCCGTCGCCGATCAGGATTCCCGCTGCGGCGGCCGCCACGTCGTCACGCGCAACGAAAGCCACCTTGTTCTCGGCCAGCCCGGTCAACACGCCCTGGGCCAGCGACGCCTGAGCCTGCTGCACGAAACTTTCGGCATAGAAGTTCATACGCAGGATGGTCCACGCCTGCGCCGTGGCGATAAGACGCTGCTCGCCCCGCCAATAGGAGGCGCTGAGCGCCGGCTCCTCCTCCTGCCGCGCGCCCGCGGTCGACATGAAGACGATATGCTTGACGCCCGCCCTCACGGCCGCGTCGATGGCAGCGACGTTCTGCGCCGCGCGCTTTCCGGGTTCCAGGGTCGGGATGATGAGCAGATGATCGAGGCCCGCATAGGCCTGCCCAAGGCTTTCGGGCTGGTTGTAGTCTCCAAACCGGCCCTGGGCCGGCGCAGTGATGGTCTCAGGCGTGCGCGAGATCGCCACTACCTCGTGACCGCCGGGGCGCTGCAGCAGTTCTGAAACGACGGCTCTTCCCAAATGGCCGCTGGCGCCACTTACACCGATTTTCATGTCAACCTCCAATAGTTCTCTAACGAAAGAACTGTTTCGCCGTGATCTTAATTACGGTCGTCAAAGTCTTGGCGGAGAGTGCCGCGTCTCTCGTCTGGCCCGAAGCTTTACCCCACTCGTCGCCTGAGTCGTTCTTTTGCTTGATCGATCCACCTTCGGACATGGAGAGGGCAGTTTTCGAGCTTGATGCCATCGGCCTCGCAGCGGCGGAGAAATTTGACGGCATCCTGGTTGACCAGCGTCACGTCCCTCAAATCCAAGATCAGCTGCTGCCCAGATGTCTCGACGGCGAGCAGTTGTTCGAGCTGCTTGATATCCTCTGTTGTTTCGATCCGGCCGCTAAGTGTGAACAGAACTCCACCATTCCCTGTTCTCCGAGTTCTTAGCATGCGAGCTCCGCTTACTTGAAAACAGCAGACGCGGCCGATGGCATTTCATTCCTCTGACGATTATGTGGTGAGCTCACGTTCGGCCTGAAGCCAATCCTCCACCTCATAGCCGGGTTGTGCTCCGCGCTGCAGATAAATCTCGTACGCGCGATTTCTTATTTCTTGCTCACCCGTTGACTGCAGTAACAGTTCTCTTTCCCCAAGTGCCGTACCCTGTTGCGTGGGGTCGGTACTGCGGATTGTCTTTGCTTTCGATGCCATGTGCGTCTCCTTTGAAAAATGGACCTCACTGCTTTACAGAAACCACGCCGCCCGGTCATGACGCTCCTCTACGACTGAATAGCCGCGACCGACAGCTTTACCGGTGCGACACGACGCACCGAATGGCATTTCATTCCTCCGGCCTTGTTGAATGAACGACGGTATTGAAGAAGCGCAACTTGATGGCCAATGGTAAATTACGGAAAATAAAAGGGTCAACCATCGCCCGCAATGCCCGACATTTCGACAATGACGAAATTCCGAGCAGAACAAACGATGGTAGCTGGTCAGACGGCGGGGGGGAATGAAGGAGCTAATCCGTTGACCGCGATCGGGTCGCTCAGCTCCCCGTGGAGAGACTGTTTCTTGGCGCTAATCGAATGGGTGAGAGCTATGCCTTGTGTGCTGGTATCGTAGGCTTATTGCCTGGGCGATATCGGCAGGGGTTCAACTCCGTGGCTTCGCCTTGAAACGATTCTTGTTGATATTTAGCGACTGAATCTTCGATTCGAGCGTGGACCGCGCAATCCCTAGCTTCGCCGCCGCGCCTGACGGTCCGAATACTCGTCCTTGGCTTTCTCGCAGAGCTTCTTCGATCACTTCTTTTTCTTTAGCTGCCAGCTTCTGCGAAAGGTACAGCTTGCCGCCTGATCTCTCATGATGAGACAGTTGCGATAGCCAGCTTTCATCTACTGTAAAGAATTCTGTTTCGCCCACGATTACCGATCGTTCGATGACGTTCTGCAGTTCGCGTATGTTTCCGGGCCAAGGATACGACTGGAGCAACTGCAGGGTCTTCTTGTCGACACTTCGGATGTTCTTGCCCGCTTTGCGCGCATAGCGATCGATGAAGTATTCAACGAGCAGGGGAATATCCGTCCTTCGTGCTCGCAAAGGCGGCATCTCGAGAGGAAATACGTTTAGCCGGTAATAAAGGTCCTCGCGGAAGGCGCCGTTGGCAACGGCGGCTTTTAGATCGCGATTCGTGGCAGCGACGACTCGAACGTCAACGCGGATCGACTGTCTCCCGCCGACTCGCTCGAATTCCCGTTCCTGTAACACCCTGAGCAGCGCGACCTGAGTGTCGGGCAATAGTTCGCCCACCTCGTCAAGTAAGATCGTTCCGCCCTCGGCAAGTTCGAACCGCCCGAGTCGGCGCTGCATGGCGCCCGTGAACGCCCCCTTCTCATGGCCGAACAACTCCGAGGCAATCAAGTCACGGGGGATTGCCGCGCAGTTCACACTGACGAATGCGCGCGAAGCGCGATTTGACCGTCGGTGGATGGCGCGGGCGACAAGCTCCTTGCCGGTTCCTGTCTCACCGGTAATGAGAACCGTAGAATCGGTTGGTGCGACCTTGGAGACGAGCGAGAGCACGGTTTGCAAAGCGGGCGAGGTTCCAACGATCTCCTCGAACATCGAGGCCCTGTCGATTTCTTCGCGGAGAGCGACGTTTTCCTGTTGCAGTTTCTCTTCAGCCCGCTTGCGGTCTTCGATATCGGTACACGTCACATACCAACGTCTGATCTGTCCTTTGTCATCGCGAACCGGGTTCGCACGAGCCAAAAACCAGCGGTAAGTTCCATCGCCCTTGCGCAGCCGTAACTCCAACTCGTAGGCCGATACCGCGGAGAGAGCACGATCAAAATAATCCTGTTCCCGCGCTCGTTCATCTGGATGAACGAACGCACCGCGCTCAGCTGTCTGCCGCCACTCCTGGAGACTAACGCCTAAGTAATCAAGTGCGATGCGGTTGACATGGAGACGTTCACGGTTGGGTCCATATACAGCAACAAATTGAGGCGCGAAGTCCAGCATTTGCCGAACCTCTCTTTCTTGTTCGCGGATTTGGTCTTCCGCCCGCTTGCGATCTTCAATGTCGGTGAGGACGCCATACCATTTGACGATGTTGCCCACCTCGTCTCGCAAGGGGATGCCACGCTGCAAATGCCAGCGATAATGCCCGTCCGCGCGGCGGAAACGCACCTCGTCCTCAAACGGCTTGCCGCTGGCAACGCACGCGAGCCATTTAGCATTATGTCGCTCAAGATCATCGGGGTGAGTTGCGGCATGCCAACCTGATCCGGCGATCTGCTCTGGCGGTATCCCACAGTACTCTGTGAATCGGCTGTTGACGTAAGAATTCGAGCCGTCGGGCAGCGCACTCCATACTATCGCCGGAATGGAATCGAGCACGTCGCGGAGTTCCTTTTCGCTCCGACGTAATTCGGCCGTTCGTTCCGCCACTTTAATTTCTAATTCATCGCGTGCCTTGCGAAGCTCTTGCTCATTATCTCGCAACGCTTCTTGCGCCCTCCGTAGCTCGCTGATAAGAGATGCGTTCTGAAATGCTGTAGCGGCGTTATTCGCTGCTACGGAAAGCAATTGCTGATCAATCTGGTCGGGGAAATCGGAGCGATCGGACGCCGCCGCAACGAGACCGCGCTCGCCGTTGACACCGATAGGAATCACGATACCGCAGCAAGCTCCCTCGACCCCGCCAACATTAGTAACGATTTCCTTTATAGAAATTCCGCCGGGCATAGCGAGGCGCTGTTGCAGCCATTTCGGAAATGTCTTCCAAGAGTCACCCCGCATCGCCTCCACGGTCTGAAGCGCGTTTGGATCGCACAAGCGCGCGAAGGCAAAATCCAACTGCAGCGACTCGATCAGCAAATCGGCGAGTTCGGCGACAATGGCGGGCGGCTCTCGTCCCACCCACATCTCCGGGATGGTTGAAAGCGCCAAGAGGTCGCCGACCGTTGCACGCAAGCGACGGATCTCAGCAGAGTGATCTATGATCATTTGAGCAGCTTACTATGATGCGGTCTCGCGAGCTGACCGTCGCTCACGTATCTCATTGAGGAACTGGTCGGGAGGAACGAAAAATGGGTTCTCCCGAAGTAACCCACCGACAATTACCAACGGGTGCGTTCGCATGATATCCATCGCCACACTTGCGCCAACTTTGGATAGGTCGTAATTACAAATCACCGGTGCATCGTACTTGGAAAGAACATGATTGAGGCGCGCCTCGTATTCCAGCAAATTGTTCACGGCTGGTTTGTCGGAAAATAGCCAATCCATATGATGTCCCACCAACTTAGTTCGCGAGTAGCCGGCGGCTGCGCCAGATTGGATTAGTTTTTCGACCGTAGCCAGCATCGCATCCTGGTCGAAACGGTGGTCACGCACATACATGTCGGTCCACGGCAACACCTCGAGTTGACCGGTGTCCATCATCTCCTGCACATTTATGCCTGCCTCGGCGAGCCGATTCAAATACCATTCGCGATTCTCGGAATCCACGATGTGGGTAGCTTTTTCGCCCCGATCGAAGCCGTCTTTGTAGAACGAGCCGAGCACCCTGTGTTCCTCGTCGATCGTGTTGAAAAAAGCGCAGACATGATTTCGCCCTGCGAGATTGGCTCCTGCCATTTCCACTGAATGTTCGTTCCTTGCCATATATCACCTCAACTTTGACGCTGAAGATAGGCGGAAAGGCGCAGCGAAGGCGAGAGCCCTCAAGGTCCAGTATGAGTCTTGAAGGGATTCTTGTCGATCTTCAGAGTCAGAGTTCTAGTTTTCGACTCCAAAGTAGATCGTGCAATTCCCAGCCCGGCAGGTGTGCCGTGAGTCCCGAGAACGCCTACGCAACGGACGCTTCGAATCTGGCCGTCAGGGATGCCCAGTAGTCCACACCATGATGATGTCCTTGAGGCTTGACCTCAACTGAACACTTACTGCACGGGTGAGTTTAATATCTATTGCTTTGAACGAAGACTGCCTATGGACCGTGTCACTCAAACTCGAAGAAGAATGATAAACTTTCCCCATGGCTGATAAGACTTCAGTAGACACATCGGATAAGAACGCGCGCGCCGAGGAGGTGTTTCCAACGCTGACCGCCGATCAGATATCGCGGATTGCTGTCCACGGGCACGCCCGACACGTCGAACAAGGCGAGGTACTAATCGAAGCTGGAGAAGAAACCGCGCGACTCTTCGTTGTCACCGCAGGCCAAATTGAAACTTCAGCTTTGTCGGGCACCGTCCGGAGAATCGTAGCAGTCATTCAACCCGGGATGTTCACCGGCGAGGTAACGATGCTGTCGGGCAGGCGCGGGCTCGCACAAACAACAGCGACCGAACCGAGCGAGGTGATCGAAGTAGATCGTGGAGAGTTGCTTTCGCTCGTGCAAAAAGACAGCGAACTAGGCGATATCCTCATGCGCGCCTTCATTCTGCGCAGGGTGATGCTCATCGCGGGACAATTCGGCGATGTCGTGCTTGTCGGATCGATCCATTGTGCCGGGACACTTCGTGTCAAAGAGTTTCTCACACGTAACGGACACCCGTACTCGTATATCGACCTGGATCGCGACGACGGAGTTCAGGATCTGCTGGATCATTTCCATGTCTCAGCAGCGCATGTTCCGATTTTGATCTGTCGAGGAAAAGTTGTGCTTAGGGATCCCACCAACGAGGAGATCGCGGCGTGTCTTGGCTTCAACGATGCGATCGATCAAACACACATCCGCGACGCAGTCATTGTGGGCGCCGGGCCCTCGGGTTTGGCTGCTGCCGTTTACGCGGCGTCCGAAGGACTCGATGTCCTGGTACTGGAGTCGAATGCGCCGGGAGGACAGGCCGGTTCGAGCTCAAAGATCGAAAACTACCTGGGCTTTCCTTTGGGAATATCAGGACAAGAACTGGCGGCGCGTGCTTATGCGCAAGCGCAGAAGTTTGGGGCGGAGCTTATGATTGCAAAGGGCGCCAAACAACTCGCATGCGAACGGAAGCCTTATGCCATTGCCCTCGAGGATGGTGTACAAGTGCCGGCGCGCACGATCATCATCGCAACCGGCGCTGAATATCGGAGACTGTCGCTTGAAAACCTCTCCCAGTTCGAAGGTGCGGGCGTGTACTACGGAGCAACCGCAATGGAAGCGCAGTTGTGCGGTGGAGAAGACGTGATTGTGGTTGGCGGAGGAAACGCAGCCGGGCAAGCTGCGGTATTTCTGGCACAGACTTCTAAGCGTGTTCACATGCTTGTTCGGTCGAAGGGTTTGGCCGATAGCATGTCTCGCTACTTGATTCGCCGCATCGAAGACAATCCCGGGATTAACTTACGCTCACAATCAGAGATCACGGCGCTTGAAGGCAGTAATCATCTGGAGCGCGTGAGCTGGCGAGATAACGTTACAGGAGAGGTGGAGACTCACAACGTACGCCACCTGTTTGTCATGGCTGGCGCAATACCAAACACACATTGGTTGGATGGATGTGTTGCTCTGGATGCGAAGGGGTTTATCAAGACGGGACCAGATCTGTCTACCGAAGATCTCGCCGCCGCTCGATGGCCGCTCGCGCGTGCTCCTCATCTGCTCGAAACAAGTCTGCCCGGAGTATTTGCGGTCGGCGATGTTCGCGGAGGAAGCCTCAAGCGGGTGGCGTCGGCGGTGGGTGAAGGATCGATTGCGGTCGCCTTCGTACATCAAGTTCTCCACGAATGAAAGGAATACAATGGCTGATATTACGTGCTCTCATCTGGAAGCTATTACCACCATTAAGCGTGCTAAGCGCCGAGAGTGCGAGGAGTGTTTGAAGATCGACGCGGAATGGGTGCATCTTCGGACCTGCCAGGAATGCGGCGCGACCTTGTGTTGTGACGACTCACCAAACCAGCACGCCACTAAACACGCGCGAGCGAGCGGACATCCCGTGATCGCTTCGGCAGAACCCGGGGAACGCTGGTTGTATTGTTATCCCGACGAGGCTTTTGCTGAGTACTAAGAGAAGTCGCCTGCTGGGTTTGAAAGTCGTCAGATGGCAGAGGACCTGATGTGAACCCTCGTACAGACGGCTGGAAGCCTGCCAGTGGTTCTGGTAGGCCTGCAGCGGGCGCGCTCGCCGCTGTGTTGACCACCGAGGATCGCGAAGGTAGAGCGACGCGCCTGGGCCTTTTCATCTCTCGGCTCGCAGCCGCCTAAGATTACCCATCTGATCGCCGAACAACTGCCAAAGTAAGGGAGAGCTAGCGGAGGAACACTATGACGAAACGGACGGACCTCGGCGGTAGCTTCACGCTTGCCGGCGCCTCGATAACACTGAACCGCATGGGCTATGGCGCGATGCAACTTGCTGGTCCGGAAGTGTGGGGACCGCCTCGTGATGTTGACGGTGCGATTGCTGTTCTGCGAGAGGCGGTTACGGCTGGCATCAATCAAATCGATACCAGCGACTTTTATGGTCCGCATGTGACGAATCAGATCATTAAGCGAGCGCTTCATCCCTATCCGAATGGACTCGTGATCGTCACCAAAGTGGGCGCACGACGTGGTGACGACAAGTCCTGGATTCATGCGCTTTCGCGCCAAGAATTGATCGATGCCATACATGACAACCTCAGAAATCTTGGGTTAGATAAGCTAGACGTAGTTAATCTACGGGTTGGCGGACTTATGGGACCATCAGAGGGATCCATAGAAGAACCGCTGACTGTGCTAGCCGAACTCAAGCATCAAGGACTAATTCGTCATGTCGGTCTTAGTAATGTTAATCGCGAACAGCTGGCTGAGGGTCAGAGAATTACGGAGATAGTCTGCGTGCAGAACCTGTACAACGTGGCACACAGGAACGATGATGACTTCATCGATGACCTCGCAGGACAAGGGATAGCCTATGTGCCGTTCTTTCCACTGGGAGGGTTCAGTCCGCTTCAGTCCTCGAAGCTCCAAGCAGCGGCAACGTCACTACAGGCCACGCCGATGCAGGTTGCGCTTGCGTGGCTTCTGCAGCGCTCTCCCAACATCCTCCTGATCCCCGGCACATCATCAGTCAAACATCTTCGTGAAAATCTCAAGGCTGCAACGCTACAGCTCTCCTCCGAAATAATCGCCAATCTTGACTCGATTGGTAAAGGCCTTGGGCAGTTGTAACGCAGTCAAGGATCATGATCAGTTCCATGGTGTAAAACCACGATTGTCTCTTAATCAGCGGGTCGCAGGTTCGAGCCCTGCACGCCTCACTTTAAATCACTCAGGGCGGCTGAATTGGCAGCCCTTTCTTTCATCTACAGTTTTATCTACAGGAACAGCCAGACATCTAAAGAGCTGGGAGACAAATAAACGGTGAAGAAGCGTGGTGCAGCTCTCGCGGCGTCGTGATTTTCGCGTCGTGTTGAGCACCAGAACCTATTGACCTTCTTCTTGGCGAATCGGAGTTTCTCTGAACGGTCAAGAAGTTTGTTCCCATTGGGCACAACGTTCTATTGGGTTAGGAGAGACTGGAGCCACTCGGCTTGAAAAGCGAGCTAATAGCAGCAAGTGGCTTGCTAGCCAGGATACTGCCACATCTAAATTTGCAGATTACTTGTAGTGACGTTCTAAATCGAGACAGAGAAAGCTTCAACAGAAAACATCATGCGCGCGACCTGGCAATCGTTGGTTGGCTGTAGGAAGTTGATGACAATAAGAAGTAAGATAAGCCGCTAGGAACTTTTGAGATCGCTGGCATGCCACTTGCGGCGACAGAGAATCAGTAGCGAATCATAGGAGGGATTATGTCAAGTCGTGCGAGCATTGGAGGACTTCCGATTCACCCAATTCTGATTCCATTTCCCGTAGGGCTCTTGGTTTTCTCTTGATCGCAGATCTCATTTGCCTCTGGCTATTGCTGGGGATAGGGCCTGACACGTTGATTCGCTTGAGGACGCGGATCCAGGAGGAATGAGATGGCACGCACTGCGGCGGATGTTCTGGTGGAAGGTGATCGATGAAGGCTGGAAGAGCGAAGCAGTGAAAGAGTCGCTCGATCTTTGTCTTGCGTGCAAAGGATGCAAAGGCGAATGTCCGGTCAGCGTGGACATGGCTACCTATAAAGCAGAATTTCTCTCACATTATTACGAAGGCCGCTTGCGTCCGGCTCATGCTTACGCCTTTGGCTATATCGATCGTCTTGCGCAATTGGCTTCAATCGCTCCGAGTGTCGCAAACTTCTTCACCCAAAGTCGCGGGCTTTCCACGATCGCAAAATCGATCGCCGGCATGCCGCACCAACGTCAGATTCCGGCTTTCGCTCGGCAAACTTTCAAGCGATGGTTCGTCAGACGAAAGCCAAAGAGCACCGATAATCGAGAGGTGATATTGTGGCCGGACACTTTCAACAACTATTTCTTTCCCAACAGAGCGAAAGCTGCGGCCGAGATTCTGGAGGCGGCCGGCTATCGAGTCAATGTCCCGAAGCAAGCGTTATGTTGCGGCCGGCCTTTATACGATTTCGGCATGCTCGGCCGAGCTAAGCGCTTACTGCGACGGATTCTATCGAGCTTGCGCGACCAGATCGCGGCCGGTATTCCAGTCGTCGTCTTGGAGCCGAGTTGTCTGGCAGTCTTCCGTGACGAGATGGTGAATTTGCTCCCGGCCGACGAAGATGCAAAACGCTTGAGCGAACAAACTTTCCTGCTGAGTGAGTTTCTTGAAAAGAGAATCGAGAACTACAAACCTCCCGCACTCGCGCGCAAGGCTATCGTGCACGGGCACTGTCATCAGAAAGCATTGATGGGCATGGATTCCGATGAGCGATTGCTCTCGAAACTCGGTCTCGATTTCGAAACACTCGACTCTGGTTGCTGCGGTATGGCGGGCTCTTTCGGTTTTGAAAAGGATCATTACGATATCTCGATGCAAGTCGGCGAATTGGTTTTGCTTCCGGCTGTGCGCAAAGATACGGAAGACGCGCTGATCATTGCGAACGGATTCAGTTGTCGAGAACAGATTGTCCAGGCTACGGGGCGGCAGCCGGTGCACCTTGCGGAGGTGATTCAGATGGCGATGCAGGATTCGGGAGGGTAAGTGGCGCATTTTTTCGGCACGTTATCTAGATTGGAGAGGGAGCAAGGTGATGGAAAGCTCAATCAGGAAGGATTCAGAATCGCTTCGGCTCAGCGGACGGCGGGCGCTGGTGACCGGCGCTTCAAGCGGTATCGGACGGGCCATCGCTCTCAGGCTGGCTCGGGAAGGCGCCTCGATTGCGGTTAACTATCTTGGCAGCGACGAGCAAGCTGAGGAGCTGGTAAAGAAGATTACCGCAGTCGGAGGCATAGCCATCGCGTTACAGGCCGATGTCTCCAAGGAGAAGGAGGTCGATGCGATGTTCAAGAATATGGTTGGCGAATTCGGTGGTGTCGACATCCTCGTCAATAATGCCGGCATCGAGCACGAATATAAGTTCGTCGACTTGCCGCTCGATCAGTGGCAAAAGGTGATCGATGTCGATCTGACCGGCGCGTTTCTGTGCGCCCAACGCGCCGTCCGACTGATGCTCGAATCAAAAAAAGGCGGGTCAATCATAAACATTACGTCGGTGCATCAAATCATTCCGTGGGTCGGCTATGTCGACTATTGTGTCGCCAAAGCCGGCCTCGATATGTTGACCAGGACCCTGGCGCTCGAGCTTGCCGGCAGCAAGATCAGAATAAACTCAATCGCGCCGGGAGCGATAAAGACTCCCATCAACAAGGAGGTGTGGAGCGATTCGGAAGGCCTGAAGGATCTATTGAAGAAGATTCCGGTCAAGCGAGTTGGCGAGCCGGATGAAATAGCGTCCGTAGCCGCGTTTCTCTGCTCGGAAGAAGCGAGCTACATTACTGGCGCTACGCTTTATGTGGATGGAGGCATGACGCTTTATCCTTCGTTCGCGCATGGAGGTTGATCCTGATCCTGTGAAACTGATCAAGAAATGAAAATCGAGGTTCGTTGCGATCTTGCGGGCGTGCGGATCCCGCTGAAACATTTTTGGGAATATTGCGTGGGCAGTGATCACGCGACAGTTGCCTTGCGCGATGATTGGCAGCGGCAGCTCAATCGTTGTCATGAGGAGCTCGGCTTCGAAAGCGTGCGCTTTCACGGGTTGCTCTCCGACGATGTAGGTACCCTCGTTTGCGAGAATGACAAGCTCGTTTACTCCTTCTTCAACGCGGATCAGATCTTTGATTTTCTGACTTCGATCGGAATGCGGCCTTTTGTCGAGCTGAGTTTCATGCCTTCAACGCTCGCCTCGAACCGCAAGACAGTCTTTCATTACAACGCGAACGTAACGCCTCCGAGAGATTACAAACAGTGGGCCACCCTAATTCGGAAACTTGTGAGTCATTGGGTCGAGCGCTACGGGATCAGAGAGGTGCGAGAATGGAACTTCGAGGTTTGGAACGAGCCAAACCTGAAGGCTTTTTGGACCGGAACGCAAAGGGATTACTTCAAGCTTTATCGTTACACTTGCGACGCAATCAAGGGGATTGATTCATCGCTAAAGGTCGGCGGGCCAGCGACCGCAATGAATCAATGGATCGAAGAATTCCGGGGTTACTGCGAGCGCAACAGATTGCCGCTTGATTTCATAAGCACACATCACTATCCCACAGATGCGTTCGGTGACCCCGGAGACGACACTGAGATGCAGCTCTCGAAGAGCAATCGTGGTGTCTTGCGACAACAAGCGCAGGATGTGCGTCGTCGCGCAGGCCAGTTACCGCTCTATTACACCGAATGGAACAGCTCGTCTAACCCATTCGATCATTTGCATGACGAGCCGTACGCCGCCGCTTTCATCACGAAATCGATAATGGATGTTTGCGGAATCGTGGACGGCTACAGCTACTGGGTTTTCTCCGACATCTTTGAAGAAAACTATTTTCCATCGCTTCCTTTTCATGGCGGGTTCGGATTGCTCACGCTTCACGGCGTAGCGAAACCGACCTATAGAGCATTTGAGCTACTGCAATGCTTGGGGGACGAGTTGATGCTAGTCGATGGACTCCACGAAACAATCAACGCCTGGGTCGTTGGCAAAGAAAATAGCGTCACGGTATTACTGACCAATCATGCTTTGCCCGGACACTCGATCGGATCAGAAGAAGTGATGGTTCGGTTGAGTAATGTTTCAAAGCCGAAGAACGCACATATTTCGCGCATCGACAACGACCACTCAAACGCGCGCGTTGTTTGGGAGGAGATGGGTGCTCCAACATATCCGAGCGCCTCGCAGTTAGATAGGTTGTACGATGCATCGACTCTCGTCTGGCAGACACTGCCTTTCAAATGGTCCGATAGAACATTGGTCCTCGAGGTTGATCTTCCGCCGCACGCCGTTGCGGCTATTGAAGTGGAATTCAGTCCAGAGCACGCGGGGATTCGAAGGTGAAGATACTCCATCCTTCATTGAACGACGACGATCTGGCGAGGCTCGAGTCGGATACGTTTTCCTATTTCCTGAATGAGATGAATCCCGCGAACGGGTTGGTAGCTGATAGTACCCGCGAAGGCGCCCCCAGCTCAATCGCGGTAGCTGGCTTTGCTTTGACAATCTATCCGATCGGCGTTCATCGTGGATACATTTCGCGCGAGGAAGCGATCAAGCGGACTCTTATCACGCTTCGCTTCTTCCATGACGGACCGGAAGGAGAAGGCCCAGACGCAATCGGATACAAGGGCTTCTATTATCACTTTCTAGACATGGAAACAGGCCGCCGGACATGGCAGTCTGAAGTCTCAACAATCGACACGACTTATTTGCTCGCCGGGGCTCTCGTGGCAGCCCGGTTTTTTGATCGCGAAACAAAAGACGAACGAGAGATTCGCGAACTGGCAGATGCATTGTACCGGCGAGCCGATTGGAACTGGGCACGGCATGGCGGCCTGACGGTCACGCATGGATGGAAACCTGAGAGCGGGTTCATCAAATATCGTTGGACAGGTTACAGCGAGGCGCTGATCTTGTACGTTCTCGCGCTCGCCTCGCCAACGTTCGCGGTGCCCGCCGAGAGTTATCGGGCGTGGACGAGAACTTACAAATGGAAGAAACTATACGGACACGAATTCCTCTATGCCGGCCCGATTTTCATTCATCAGCTGTCGCATATGTGGATCGACTTTCGCGGTATTCAAGACGAGTATATGCGCCGCAAAGCAATCGACTATTTCGAAAACAGCAGGCGAGCCACCTACGTGCAGCAGCAGTATGCTATTCGCAATCCAAAACAATTCAAAGCCTACGGCCAATATATCTGGGGCATCACTGCGAGCGATGGCCCAGGACCCGCAACGCGAAAAATCAATGGCCGGGCTGTGCGGTTTTACGATTATGTAGGGCGCGGCATCCCAAACGGTCCCGACGACGGCACTCTTGCTCCGTGGGCTGTTGTCGCATCTCTGCCGTTCGCGCCGGAGATCGTGCTGCCTTCATTGAATTACTTCAACAAGCAGTTCCCCGAGATGACAAGCAAGTATGGGTTCAAATGCAGTTATAATCCGACGTTCGCAGATGGAAAGAGAAATAAGAAGGGTTGGGTGTCGCTGGGATATTATGGACTCGATCAAGGCCCGATCGTCGCGATGATAGAGAACTATCGGACAGGTTTCCTCTGGCGGCTAATGAGAAATTGCCCATACATAGTCGAGGGATTACGTCGCGCCGGATTCAAAGGAGGTTGGCTCGGTTCGTAGCGCCGAGTATTCACATACGGCTGCCGTGACGTGCGGCGCATCCAGCGCTCCGAGCTCCTCGGGTACGGGAGCAATCTAGCAGCAGCACAGGCGCAAGCGTCCGAATGAATCGATTAACTTCAGGTTAGAACAAGAATCGGATTACGACTGGCGCGCGTGTTCTTTCCCTTTAGTCTCTCTGAATCCGTCAACTAACACGTCGTGACTGAGACACCTTGTATTATTTAAGTGCAACACCCTGGCTGATTCTCTCTTTTTAGTTTCCTTTCCGCGGTTGTGCTGGCACCCGTATTGCGTGAACAGACCTCGGGGGGCGAGATGATAAAAGAAAAGAGTTTGGCAATCTTATTGGCAGTTGCTCTTGTTTTCCTATCGGCGACATCGGGTGCAGCGAACCACAAGTCTCATCGCCACGGCAAGGCGCATAAGGTCCTTGCAGTTGCCGCGCCGATCGGCATAGGTGCGGCCTTCGGGCCAGCCGGGTCGGTGGGATATCAAGGCTTCAAACACCGTCGCTGGATCAAGCATCGTCTTACGCGACGTCACCGAATGGAGCGACATCACGTCAGACACTACCGAGCATAAATGCGCTGATGAGCGAATCGTAGTTGTTTGTTGAGCAACGGGAACTCAGTTGGTTCAATCTAACTGGACATGGAAAAGCTCAAGAGTTTTGGCCAAACATTCGGGCTTCATCCGTTGACGGCAATGGGTTTGTTCGTTGTCGACTGGATGTTGTTCGGCGAAGAAGTTGCCACCGCAGGTGTAGGTTGGCTGGTCTCATTGCCGGTCGGTGTCGCGCTTGGATTGATTGCAATACTGATTCAGAAGCATGTCTACAAAGACGAGACGGCGCCGGCAATCGCAAAGGGGCTTCTCGTCGGATTGCTTACTGCGATTCCCGCTCCGCTCTCGTCACTTGGGATTTTGCCGTTGGCTGGGTTTGGTTTGATCAGGATTCTTACTACAAAGAAGCAGCGTCAGCTTACGGACGGGTCGACAATCGCAACACGATCAAGAGCCTGACTGCTGATCGACCAGCTCAACAACAGTTTCGATTTGTGCGAGGTAATTCGCGAATACTTCATTTGCTTCCCACTCAAGCCACACCTCTTCGCTTGCGCGGTGATCCAGGATTCGTGAAAACACTTTGCTGTCGAGCTTGAGCTCGTCAGCCAGTTTGATGACGATCTCCCTTCTGTTCATTGGAGCTTCTTTGCCGAGCAACTTCAAAACGTGGCGAAACAGCACCGCGAAGTTATCGAGAGAATCAATCATCAACCGGGCGAGCTGATTCGCGTTTCTCGAAGCAGGAATGTAAAGCCTCCGCAGCCGAAGCAGCTTCGCTCTGAGCTCATATTCCAGTTGGTGGCGAAGGTTCTCGGTCGAGATCGACAATCCCTCAAACGGATCTTTACCGTAGAGCACGCGACGGACGTGACTCATATCGATGAACTCGATCGGAAACACATCCGACGAATCGGCGATTTCTTCGCTGGTGAAATAAACCGGCACAGGGTTTCCTTCAGTGCGCCACCACTCAGCGACTTCGTGCGCGGCCTTCAGGTCGGAAGGGGTTATTCGCTCGAGCACAACGAGAGTCTTCTTTGGCCTGTCTTCGCCGGCCTGGTCGCCGACGGCAGCCGAGCCGTAGAGCACGACCGATTTCAGGTTCTCGCGATGTGCCGCGTTCAACTTCTCAACAAGTTCGCTTAGTTCGTCCGCCAAGTAGCCTCCTTATTAATGAAACGAGAAACGTAAAACGTGACAAGACTATATCAACCATGTCATCACCATTCACGCTCACAGATCACGTTTCACGCATCACGTTTCCCTCTTACCAACTATCACTCGCGCCGCCTCCGCCGAAGTCGCCGCCTCCGCCGAATCCACCGAAGCCGCCACCGCCGCCCGAATCACCACCTCCCCAACTCGATCCGCTGCCGCCGCCCCAGCCTCCGCCGCCCCAACCTCCACCTCGTCCGCCGAACAAGATGCTCCAAAGCAAGAGGTCCGAGCCGATTCCACCCCATCGGCCGCCACCGCCACCACGACCTCCGCCAAATAATCCGCGAATGACAGCCAGGAATACAAAAACGATGATGATGATCGTGAACAAAGAGATTCCGCCACCTCGCCTTGGGGGACGTGGTTGACGAACAGGTTGCCGCACGACCTGGCTTGAGTCGATTCCATCCACAGATAGTCCAAGCCGGTCGGCAACAGTTGCGAGAATTGTTTGCGTGCCGGTTGTGAGAGCCTGATCAAACCGTCCCGCAATAAAGTCGGGCTGCATCTTGCGAATCAACTCGCCGGCAAGTATGTCCGGCAAGTCTCCTTCGAGATGACGGCTGACTTCGAGCCTCGTGGCGCCGTGATAGATGCCCTGGCTGTCGGGTGGTTTGATTGCCACAAGCAGCAGAAGCGCTCGCTTATCCGAATCGCGCCCGACACCCCATTGTCGTCCAAGCTTGAGCGCATATTCTTCGATCGCATCACCCTGCATATCGTCAAACGGAATCGTGACCACAGCGACTTCAATGCCGGTGCGATCCCTGAAATTTTCAAGCAAGGTCTCGAGATTTTGTTTGACGCCCGGGCTGAGCTTGCCCGCGAAGTCATTCATCATTCCCTGCGGTTGAGGCAACTGCGGCTGGGCGTTGCAAATCGTTACCAGAACAAGGCCAGCTAGTGCCGACAGAAAAGGGTTAATTGCTTTAGCCATAGAAGTGGGGAGCGGGGTTATCAGCCTCTCATTTGTCTCTGTGTGATACGCACATTGTAGAGGTCGTTGTTCAAGGGAAACTCACCAGCTCAATTATGACCGATGGGCGATGAGGCGCAAAGCAAATCGGTGAACATCTCTCAACCGTTGTCCAAATGCTCGAAAAAAAAGTTCTAGACACTGTTCCGTTAAATCTGATAAATTCCAAGGCTTACAAGCCCATCTGTTTTCAAGGCATGTGCATGAGTTCCGGCAGGGAAGGCGTTAGATGAAGAACATCACACTGGAAGAGGTCATTCAGACCTATGGTGTGGAGAACTGGGGAGCAGGATACTTTGAGGTAAACCGGAAAGGGCATCTCGCCGTACGTCCCGCCGAAGGCGACCCCCGCTCTGTCGATGTCAAAGAACTCATCGACGATCTGACTGATACGCGTCGGCTTCAACTTCCAATCCTGTTGCGCTTTCCGCAGATTCTGAACAACCAGCTCAAGAAAGTTCAAAGATCCTTTCGTGACGCGTCGCGCGAATTCAACTACTCGGGCGCGCACTTTGGCGTCTTCCCGATGAAGGTCAATCCTCGCCGCGAAGTCGTGGAAGAGTTCCTGCGTGAAGGTAGCAAATACAACTTCGGAGTCGAATGCGGATCAAAAGCCGAATTGTACGCCGCGCTCTCGCTCGAACAAGCGCCCGATTCGCTGCTGATCTGCAACGGTTTCAAAGACGAGACGTTCATCAACCTCGCATTGATCGGAGTTCAAATCGGCAAGCGCGTCGTGATAGTCGTGGAGAAGCTGAACGAATTGAAGATGATCATTCGCCGCTCGCAGGAAACCGGCGTGCGGCCGGGCATCGGCATTCGCGCAAAGCTCTATTCGAAGGGCTCAGGCAAGTGGGCTTCATCGGGCGGCGAATCGGCTAAGTTCGGGCTTACTCCATCCGAGATGCTCGAGTGCATAAGGCTTTTGCGCGAGTTTCAAATGACCGATCTGCTCAAGCTTCTGCACTTTCATATCGGATCGCAGATCACTGACATCAAGCGCGTTAAAGCGGCGATGAAAGAAGCCGCCCGGGTCTATTCGAAGATTCGCCAGATGCACATCGACGTCGAGTTTCTGGACATCGGCGGCGGCATGGGGGTCGATTACGATGGCTCGAAGACGACATTTGAATCATCGGTGAACTATACGGCGCAGGAGTTCGCCAATGATGTCGTTTACACGATCAAATCGGTCTGCGATGACGAAAACGTGCCTGAACCGAATTTGGTGACCGAGAGCGGTCGGGTGATGGCGGCTTATCACGCGGTGCTCATCACGGGAATTCGCGACGAAATAGAAACCTTCGCAGACGATCAGCCGGAAGTCAGCGTCGACGAAGATGACCCGCAGGTGATCGTCGAATTGAAAGCGCTCTTCGACGACATAAACGCCAAGAACTATCGCGAGTACTATCACGACGCGCTCGATCATAAAGACGAGCTGCACACGCAGTTCAATCTCGGACTGATCAGCCTTGAAGATCGAGCCAAGGGTGAAGTGCTTTTCTGGGAAGTGTGCGCGCGCGCTTCGAAATTTGCTCAGACCACGAAGTTGCAGGAAGAAGAGTTCGACGATTTGAAAAAGATCTTAGCGTCGAAGTATCTGTGCAATTTTTCAGTGTTTCGCTCCTTGCCCGATCACTGGGCGATCGGCCAGCTCTTCCCTATTATGCCAATTCACCGTCTGAACGAGCAGCCGACCGACTACGCGACATTCGTCGATCTGACCTGCGACTCGGACGGCAACATCGATAAGTTCGTCGACTTGAAGGACGTCAAGGAAGTGCTGGAGCTTCATCCCTTCAACGGCGATCCTTATTACATAGCGATTTTCTTGGTTGGAGCCTATCAGGAAGTCATGGGCAGCAATCACAACCTGTTCGGCCGTCCCAACGAAGCTCACGTCATTATCGATACCGAAGGACGCTATCATCTAAAAAAAATCGTGCAGGGAAGCCGTGTTGGCGACATGCTCGGAGCGGCGCGTTACGACAAGAGTCAAGCGTGGGAAAGCGTCCAGCGGATGCTCAATGCGCGCGTCGCCGGCGGATCGCTTGGCGTGGATGAAGCTGATTCGCTGATGAAACAATATGAGTCCGACATCAATCGCTACACTTATCTCGAATGATTGTCCGTAGTCAGCAGTCCGTAGTCCGTCGCGGGGATGAGAGAGTGTTCCGTTTGCGACTGCTACGGACTAAGGACCGCGGACCAAGGACCAAGAACCAATGATGAGAAAACAAAAGAGTTCCAAATACCTGACGACGCCGACCCGTCCAGTTCAGATCGATCGAGATCGTTCGGTCGCCGGAGTGCTTCAAAAGATGGAAGGCGCGGGCTTTCAAGCCCGGGCACTCGCTGACGCGCACAATCTTTGGCTCGAAATGCTCGAGGACAACTCGACTGTTCTGATGGGATTGAGCGGCGCTCTTGTCGCCGCCGGAATGCGACGTCTGATTTCATATCTGATCAAGAATCACTTCGTCGACGTTGTTGTTTCGACAGGCGCCAATCTTTTTCACGATCTTCACGAGACGCTGGGGCGCTATCACTATCAGGGAATCTCCGGGATGACGGATGAAGAGCTGCAGGAAGCTCAAGTTGGCCGATTCTACGACACGCTTGCAAGCGAGCACGAGTATCGAGAAGCAGACGAGTGGGTAGGCAACTTCGCGAACACGGTCGATCACTCGCGGCCGTATTCGACTCGCGAGTTTCTCCACCTGTTAGGCCGCGAGCTTGCTGAGATCGCCACCGAAGACGGCATTTTGACCTCAGCTTATAAAGCCAAAGTGCCGGTCTTTTGCCCGGGCGTTGCGGACTCAGCGATTGCAGTTGGGATCGCAACTTCGCGCGTTAATCGAAAGAACCCATTTCAATTCGATATCATTCAGGACGTCGTCGAAGCGGCGCAAATCATGGCGCGCTCCGTGAACACATCGGTCGTCTTGTTTGGAGGCGGGCCCCCGAAGAGTTTCGTGCAACAGACTGAAGTAACCGCTTCAATCATCAAGCAGACGATTCGGGGTCATAAGTACGCGTTGCAAATTGGTCTGGATTTGCCTGAGAGCAGCGCGACCTCGGGTCGAAGCTTTGAAGAGGCCCAAACCTGGGGCCGAGTGGCGAAAGATGCCAAGACTATCTCCGTGCTCTGCGATCCGACGATCGCGATGCCGTTCCTGGTCACTGCGCTGTCACAGACTGGAACGAAGGCGTTAAAACAACGCCGTCGTCCGCAATTCAGCTTCGGCCGCGAGCTGATGGTGAGCTTTGGATGAGCCTTCTTGAACCAGCGGTGCAACTCGAGGGTTCGACTTCAAGTGGCAGCGGTGAGCCTCGTTCGGTATGATAGTGATTGCAGCAGGCGTCATAACCAGATGCGCTGCAAAGTGGATCGCTTCTCCCAATTCAATACACTTCGAGGTGGAAGAAGATGAAATCACTGGTATCAACGATTCTGCTCTTACTGCTCGTATCGTCAACCGCTATAGCTGCTGATAGAAGCGACGAAGTCAAAAGGTTGAAGCGCGCAACCGAAGTCTTCACCGAAATAATGCAGACGCCCGACAAGGGCATACCCGGCGACACCCTGGATAGGTCCGAGTGTATAGCCATTGTGCCGGGCCTGAAAAAGGGTGGCCTTGGTCTGGGCGGCAAATATGGGAAGGGCGTCGTGATGTGTCGCAAGCAGGACCGGAGTTGGACCGCTCCGTCGTTCATTTCAGTCGAAGGCGGCAGCGTCGGGTTTCAAATCGGCTTCGAGCAGATCGACGTGGTGATGCTGATAATGAATCGCAAGGGTCTCGACAAGCTGATCAGCGACAAGTTCACTGTCGGCGCTGATGCGTCGGCCGCCGCCGGTCCCGTCGGGCGTCAAGCAGCTGCGCAAACCGACGTGCAGATGCACGCTGAAATACTAACCTACTCGCGCGCAAAAGGGTTGTTCGCCGGGGTTTCGCTGGACGGCGCGACGTTGAGACAAGACAAGGACAACATCCGCGACTTTTACGGCAAGGATGTTGACCCGCGAAGAATTCTTCTAGACGGTACCGTGGAGATGCCGCCCGAAGCGAGGCCTCTGGCATCGGCGCTGTCGTGGCAGTCTCCGAAAAAACAGTAACGGTGACGAGCTCACTTCAGCAGTAAGTTTTACTACTTCCAGCATCTGCGGTCTGATTTACACGCGGATGTATAGTAGATCATTGCTTCCTCGAGGAGGAGAGAATGAATAAACCAGTCAGGACCAAGCTGTTTGTTGTCGTGACGTCAATAGTATTCGCGATTGCATCAGCGATTAGTGCGAAGCAGCCGGAGAAGTTCCAGCCCTTAGCGCAGGAGAAACCTGCGGAACAAAAGCCCGGCGCTCAACAACCTCATCCCGAGACTCTGCAAATCTTGAAGGGCATGCCTCGTCCTCAGATCATTCAAACTATGCGCACCATGGCCTCCGCGCTCGGCGTTGAATGTAGTTTCTGTCATGTGAATCCGTTCGATGCCGAGACGCCGCGCAAGGCAGTTGCGCGTCTGATGATGCGAGACTATGCGATGGGCATGAAGCATAAGGACGGGTCGGCGCTCACTTGCAATGACTGTCATAAGGGCCAGCCCAATCTACTTCGCACGCGTCCGTTTGATGGAGCTGTCGGAAAGCAGTTGCCGGACCGGGTTGTGTTGAAGGGCGTTCCTCGAGAGCGTCTCATGGAAGTAATGACGGCGTTCACCAAGGCGCTTGGTGTCGAATGCAACTATTGCCATACGAGCAATTTTGATGAAGCCACTCCGCGAATGCAGATCGCTCGCTTTATGATAACTGAGTTCTCGCAAGGGTTGGCGAAGACGGATGGTGGCGCGGTAGGGTGCAATGATTGTCATCAAGGTCACGCGCGGCCGCTCTCGGTGCTGCCCTTTCCGAAGCGCCCCGAGCGCAAACCCGAAACACCGCCCGAGAAGAAACCTAATGGCTAGCGATCGGCCGTCTTAGAGTTTAAGTATGAAAAGCGCCGCGTCAGTTTGTCGCGGCGCAATTTCTTTTGACCACTGTCAATCGAGCGAGGTCGAACTCTCGTCCGGCATTTTCGATTGGTCCCTTATTTCTTGAGTGAGGATTCACTGACGCGCGCCGTCCGACTTCTGACAAGGCGCGACAAGGATCTACGCGCGATCGTTCGGCAATTCGGACCGCCGCCGATGTGGGGTCGCGAGCCGGGTTTCTCAACTCTCCTTCATATAATCCTCGAACAACAAGTCTCGCTCGCGTCGGCGAGAGCAGCTCACAACAAGCTTCTTGAAATCGCTTCGCCTCTGACGCCGAGCGGTTTTCTCCAGCTCGATGATGCAACGTTGAAAGCTGCGGGCTTCAGTCGACAGAAGACTGGTTATGGCCGCGTACTGGCTAACTCGCTCTTGGAAGGCCGGCTCGACCTGGACGCATTACGAGAGATTGATGACGACTCCGTTCGATCAGAGCTTCTGAAGATCAAAGGAATCGGGCGATGGACCGCGGATATTTATCTGTTGATGGTGCTTCGCCGACCGGACATCTGGCCTTCCGGAGATCTTGCGTTAGCCGCAGCCGCGCATCGCATCAAGCGCTTGAGGTCTCGTCCGACGCTGCAGGAAATGAATGCCATCGGTGAAGCATGGCGGCCCTGGCGAGCGGTCGCAGCTCGCATACTGTGGCACTACTACTTGAGCGCTCTGGTTTGAACTATGGTAGCTTTCATTCAAACGACGGGATCAAGCCGGCAACAAATCGGAGGCGGCGCTACTTCGATGAGAACGATTCGAATCGCGAACGGCCAGGGCTTCTGGGGCGACTCGCTTGAGGCCCCGATTCAACTTGTCGAGCGCGGACCAATCGACTACTTGACGCTCGACTATCTGGCCGAGATCACGATGTCGATTATGCAAAAGCAGAAGTCCCGCGACGCGCGCTTCGGTTACGCTCACGACTTCATCGGAGTGATGACTCGGATTCTGCCTGCCTGTGTCGAGAAGAACGTCAAAGTAGTCGCAAACGCGGGTGGTGTTAATCCGGAAGCGTGCAGCGCGGCGGTGGCCGACGTCGCCCGAAGGCTCGGGCTTTCGGGAAAAGTTTCGATCGGAGTCGTAGCGGGCGACGACATAATGACAAGACTCGATGTGTTGATCGATGGGGGGATTCCGCTGGAGAACATGGAAACGGGCGAGCCGTTGTCAATGATTCGCAATCGAGTACAAAGCGCGAATGTCTACTTCGGCGCGGCGCCTATCGCCGAAGCGCTCGATCGCGGCGCGCAGATCGTGATCACCGGGCGTTGCACTGACACTGGTCTCGCGCTTGGGCCGATGCTTCACGAATTCAAGTGGGCCGCTGATGATTGGGACCGTCTCGCTTCGGGAACGATCGCCGGTCACATTATCGAATGCGGAGCGCAGTGCACGGGTGGAAACTGCCAGGTCGATTGGGAGTCGATTCCAGATTTTTGGGACATCGGCTATCCGATCTGCGACGCTCATGAGGACGGCACCTTTTCAATCACTAAACACCACGGAACCGGCGGCAGAATTACCGTAGCCGGGGTCACAGAGCAGTTGATGTACGAGATGGGGGACCCGCGTGAATACATCACGCCCGATTGTATCGCCGACTTCACGAGCGTCAGCCTCGAGCAATCGTCGCCCGACGTCGTTCGCGTTTCCGGAATCAAGGGCCGGCCCGCGACGGATTTCTATAAAGTTTCAATCAGCTATTCCGCGGGCTTCAAAGCTGTAGGCTCGCTGATCTATTCGTGGCCCGATGCTCATGCAAAAGCGAAAGCGGCTGACGCAATTCTTCGCCGCCGCCTTGCCGCTCTGGGGTTGAGTTTTGATGAAATCAATTCGGAAATTGTCGGGGCGGGTGCGCTTCACGGAGAGTTAGCTGGTGAGCCTTCGGTTGATCTCCCCGAAGCTTTGCTGCGCGTCGGCGTGCGGTCGCAAGCCAAAGTGGTAGTCGAACGTTTCGTCAAAGAGCTTGCGCCGCTCGGCTTGAATGGTCCGCCAACCGTTTGCGGGTTAGGAAGCGGACGTCCAAAGGTGGAAGAGATCGTCGCTTATTGGCCGGCTCTGATACCGAAATCCGTTGTCACCCCTCGAGTCGATCTGATGACCGCGTGAGGCTTTCATCACAGGAACAGCCGTTTAGGTTCGTCGGGGTTTGGCTCCTTGATCGGCGGGGGATCAGGCTGATTGTCAGGCGTGCCGGGCTGATCGGGAGGCGTTTCAACCGGAGGGCCATGCTCCTGGTCGGGAGGCAGTGGAATCGTGTCCGGAGGCATTTCGATATTCGGGTTCTCTCTCCGGCTCTTAAGATTGAACGCTGATTCACGCGAGTAGATTGTAGTATCCATAACAGACTCTCGAGAGGCTGCGGCGTGCAGCCTCTCGATACGAACATTGTAGTCGGATAGGCTTCACTTTCTGATTGCGTCGCCAACATCCTTTATGGCATCACCCACCTTGCGGCGCGCAGTTCCGAAAGCCTCTTGCGTTTTGCCGGCGGCTTTATCGTCCTTCGATCTTTGAACCATCTCGGGATCGTTCGTCGCTCGTCCCATCTTCTCTTCAACCGTACCCTTGGCCTGTTTGAATTTGCCTTTGACTTCGTCTTTGTTCGGTAAGCCCATTGTAATTCTCCTTCATCGATTTTCGGATCAAGTCGTGCTCCACGAGGGAGCGGCTTCTTACTTGTCGCATGACCGGACGCAGCTACATCATCAACACCAAGAAAAGCACTACCAGAAAAGCTTTCCGCATGATTAGCTCCCGGTTCGATTACAAGCAAACACGACAAGAGTAAAAACAAGCACTGTGCCATTCAGGTAACAGCGTACGCACGGAGTTAAGAGCATCATTTGATGAAATCACCGCAGGAATTCCGGTCACTATCTGTCCGGCAGGGCGATCAAGAGTGCTTCGTTTTTTTCTGAGCCGTGCAGCCCTTCTGAAGCGATTCGAAATCGAACAAAGTATCTTCTCCGACTTTATCGCGTCTACAAAGCGACGAAACTGGAGCGCGTTCGAATGGCCGAAATTCCCAAGCGGTGGCTAACGAACATCACTTGGCTGACGAAGCCGGACACTTTCAAAGTTACTATTACCGCGCTAAGATGCGCACTGAAGTGGTCAGGGCATTTTTTACTTCAGGGGAATATAGAAGCCGCTTACCCATGGTAGTATCGAACTGCAAATTCTCAGCGGGAGGAGCATGGCAGGGAAAAGTAAAGGCCAATCGCGGTTGAAAGATGAAAATCGCAGTCTGGCACAATTTGCCTAGTGGTGGCGGCAAGCGTGCACTCTACTATCACGTTCGCGGTCTCGTCGAACGCGGGCACGAAATCACCTGCTGGAGTCTAGACACTGCGGACCATTCCTATCTTCCCTTGACTGAGTTTGCGCGCGAACATGTTGTCTCCTGGCAGTCCAGGAATGGCTCGGGCAAGCACACGGCCGGAGATTCGGCTGAGTACGATCGAGCTATTAATGACATGCGCGCGTTTGATGAAGCCTCCCGGCGCTGCGCCCGCGAAATTGAAGCGGGCGACTTCGATCTGCTGTTTGCCAACTCTGCGCTCCCGTATCATGTGCCCTTTATCGTACGCCACGTGCGCATACCCACAGTGCTATATCTCCAAGAACCTTGTCGGGGCCTGTACGAGGCGGCGCCGATACTTCCCTGGGTCGCCGGTGCGGAACAAGACCTCGAGCGGGCTGACTCATTGGGACCAGAGCCGTTCAAGGTGGAATTCCCAAGATTGCAAGCCCTGCGCTTACAGGCGATGCAAGAGTGGTCTAATGTTAGGGCGTGCGACGAGGTCTTGGTCAATTCTTATTTCAGCCGCGAGAGTGTATTTCGGACCTACGGCATAGATTCAAAAGTATGCTATCTCGGAATTGACACATCTCTCTTCCGTGATCTCGCGCTTGATCGCGAGCGCTTCGTTGTCGGGCTGGGTTCATTTCATTCGATCAAAGGAATCGATTTAGCACTCCATGCGATGTCTCTACTTTCGCAACCTCGTCCGCGTCTCATATGGATCTCGAATTCAGGAAGCAAGTCTTACGAAGAGGAAATGAATAAACTGGCTTGTTCCCTGGGAGTCGAGCTTACAGTTAAAAAAGCAATTTCAGATGCTGAACTGGTTACAATTCTCAACCGGGCAACCTTACTGGTTTACACATCAAGGCTTGAGCCTTTCGGTTTCGCGCCTCTCGAAGCCAACGCCTGCGGTCTACCGGTTGTCGCCGTAGCGGAAGGAGGCGTTCGAGAGACTATAAAGGAAGGAATCAACGGATTTCTGGTCGATCCTGAGCCGGCCGCGATAGCCCGAGTCATGACTCGACTTCTCGAGAATCCTGATTTGACCAGGCAGATCGGTCAGCAGGCGGCCGCTCATGTCCAGCAGATATGGAATGTGGAGAGCAGCGTGGATCGTCTTGAGGCTTACTTGCTGGAGGTTGTTTCAACGCAGCCAAATAGGGCGAAACCTAACAGGGAAAAAACGGAGACCGGTCCTAAACGGGCAGCATGCACGATAATTGCGAAAAACTATCTTGCTTTTGCCAGAACGTTGGCACAGTCTTTCTTGTCCTTCCATCCTGACAACAAGTTTTACGTACTGATCGTTGATGAATTCGAGGGCTACCTCAACCCCGCGGAGGAATGTTTTGAAACTGTTACTCTGACTGATTTGGAAATTCCAAACCTCCTCAGTTTCTGCTTCAAATACGATATTAAAGAGTTATGCACGGCGGCCAAGCCATTTTTATTGGACTACCTGATTCGCAAGAAAGGTATTGAGAATATCCTCTACATTGATCCCGACGTTCTCATCACAGCGGCACTGAAGCAACTTTATGAAAAGCTGGAATTCTACGACATTGTCCTTACCCCCCACTTGGACACGGACTATCCCGATGACGGGTTGCTGCCGGACGATGGGTACATCTTGAGAGCCGGTGTATTTAACCTGGGCTTCATAGGAATCAATTCAAGTGAAAATGCGGCCTCCTTTCTGAGCTGGTGGAAAAGCAAGTTGTATAACGGCTGCGTAGTCGACGTGCCGAATGGCTATTTCGTGGACCAAAAGTTTATCGACTTAGCGCCGATCTTTTTTGGAAACCTCTTCGTTGAAAAGGACACCGGCTACAACGTGGCCTATTGGAACCTGCATAGCCGCGAGATCAGCAGGGACAACGGAACCTGGTTGTGTAACGGGGGTCCCATGTATTTCTTTCATTTCAGCGGCTTCACTTTGGAGAGCTCTGAAATATCAGATTACCTTCCAAGTGATATCTCACGACATCGCTTTTCCAATCGGCCCGACCTTGGACCGCTCTTCGACGAATACCAGAAACTGCTTATCCGAAATGGTCACAGAACAACCAGGACATGGCCATACACTTTTGCGTATTTCACGACTGGCGAGGCCATTCCGCCTGAACTGAGGATTCAGTATCGCAATTGCCCTTCGAAATGGCGATCGTATGGCAATCCTTTCAACTCCAAAGAACTCGAAGACAGAGCTAACCCACCGGCCACACCCAAAGCAACAGAAGTCCTGGGAGAATCAAAAGCTGAACACACAGAGTCAAGAGCAGATGGATCAACCCCTATCGCGCATTCAACGGCGGAAGAGGAACTAAACAAAATTCTTAATTCCAGAGCCTGGCGCTGGGCGTCGCGTTACGGCCGATTCAAGTATCGCTTTCTCATACCGATTTATGATCTTCTTCGCCGCCCATTGAGAAAGAAGGCGAAATCAAATCAAGAGAAATCCTAACGTACCGAGTCAGGTTATCCGCCGGTCAAGGATGAGGATTAGTTCATAGGTGGGAATTAACAACCCGGTAACGTTGTCAATGCTATCAAGCCGGAACACGATCTATTGTTCGGTGCGTGGTCTCAAACATGAACGCGAAATGGAGGCGCTCAGTTTGTGATAGGAACCTCGATACCAATAATCGCAACTGGCATGCATCGGTCGGGGACTTCTCTAGTAGCCTCTTGGCTGTCAGCCCTCGGCGTTGATATGGGTCAGGAGTTGTTGCCGCCGGACAAAGCCAATCCGCGCGGCTACTTCGAGGATATCGGTTTCCTGGAATTCCAACGCAGAGTTCTTACAGAGTGTTGTGTGTCAGATGATGGTGGGCATCCGGATTGGGGATGGACAGAGAGTGAGCAGCTAAACAGAGAGACTTTAAAGGATTTCATCCCAGCAGCGACAAGTATGCTCGTTTCACGAGCTGAAAGGCGGGGACTCTGGGGATGGAAGGATCCTCGTACCACTCTTCTGCTCGACTTCTGGGATACACTGCTTGATGGCGCTTATTACATTTTTGTTTACCGGTTTCCCTGGGACGTAGCCGATTCCATGCAGCGTCTCGGCGCGCCGCTGTTTTTACGCAAGCCGGAATATGCCTACCGGATTTGGAGTTTCTACAACCGACACCTCCTCGATTTCTTTATCAAGAACTCTCACCGGTGCGTGCTCTTATCTATTAATGCCTTGCAGCAGAACCCCGATCGATTTGTCGATCTTCTTCGTAAAAAACTAAACCTTGAAATACGCGAGGCAAATCTAAGGGACATTTACGAGCGCGAGTTATTGACCTGTACTCAGGGCCCTGGGGGCTATGATCCATTGATCGATCTCGTGGCGGCAACCTCTCCGCAATGCACGGAACTCCTCGCAGAACTGGATAATCTTGCCGATCTTTCAGCCTCCGGACTCTGGCGAGCGCGACCGGTTCGGAGCAGACCGAGTGAAGGAAATAATCTCTCAGCGCCACATCAGGTTGATGTGTCAGTGATCATTCCATGCTGCGACGACGGCCAGTTTCTGATTGAGGCCATTGCCAGTTTTGAGAGAGTCGCCCCGAAGAATTGCGAACTCATAGTAGTTAATGATGGCTCAACCGAGCTCCGGACGCTCGAGATCCTCAAGATTCTCAGAGACGCGGGATACTGCTTGCTTGATCAGGTGAACCAGGGCCTGTCATCAGCGCGAAATGCCGGAATTAGCTTGGCTGCCGGCCGCTATATCCTGCCTCTCGATGCCGACAACAGGATGCGACCCGGTTTCGTCGAAGCTGCAATCGAGATTCTCGACTCGACGTCGGAAATAGGAATCGTCTATGGCTATCGCCAATTCTTTGGGATGAAGACTGGTCTCGACGAAGTAGCGGAGTTCGATTTAGAAGAGATGCTAATGTTCAATTACATTGACGCCGGTGCTGTGTTTCGCCGCGAGGTTTGGGCCGACTGTGGCGGTTACGACCAGAGAATGTCGCCGTTAGAAGATTGGGACTTGTGGATCAGCGCCGCCGAAAAGGGGTGGCGGTTTCACCGACTTCCTCAGGTAACGTTTGACTATCGAGTGCGACCGGGGTCGCTTCTGTCATTGGTTGATAATGGAGATTTTCTCGATCATCTGCTTGAATCCATGATGACCAAGCACTATGAGTTGTATCAGCCCAGATTAGTAAAGCAGTTGGCGAAGATGAAAAGGAGCGCGGCCCACCTCACTGTCAGCTTCAGGCGTTTGTCTGAAGAAAGTGATTTGCTCAGGAAAGAATTATTAGCAGCGAAGTCAGGGATGAACAAATCGGTAGGTATGAAGAATTCAGATAACGACTCTTAGCTTACGTTCGCCGGACCAGGCAAAGGCACCGCAGCTCTTAACCGCCGTGTTGGAACATGGCGAACTGGCAAATTATTACCTGGCGCATTCGGCCCGTGCAGATATGTACCGCAGGCTCGGCAGGACAACTGAGGCTCGGTCCTCTTATGAGAAAGCTCTGTCGCTGACCCAACAGGAACCGGAGCGGCAATTCCTGCAGGAGCGGATTCGGCAGTTGAAATAAAAAATGATAGCCCGCGTGCATGCCATCAAGGAGCAGAACATTGTTTGCTTTTTGAGAGTGCGCGTAGCGCACGACGGCATAAAGCCTGGGGCGTTAGCCCCAGGATCGCGATAAGTATAATTCCTCAAGCCCGCGAAGCGGGCGACAGCTTCAAGGGAGAATCTCATGCCCGACTCTTACACGAACCTCCTCTATCACATCGTGTTCTCAACTAAAGATCGCCGGCCAATCATTGCACCCGACTACGAGCCGCGAATTTATGACTACATTCGGCGGAACGATTCGTTCACTCGGTGGAATTTGTTTGGAATTGAACGGCACTAATGATCATATTCACCTACTCGCCAAGTTGCGACCGGATCGCGCAGTGTCTGACGTTTTTGCGCGATCTGAAAGCGAACGCGAGCGGTTGGATGCACGATGTGTTTCCGGCCCTGAAACATTTCTCGTGGCAACGTGGCTACGGTGCATTCACGGTGAGTCAGTCAAACGTCGACGAGGTACGTCGATATATTGCGAAACAAAAGGAGCATCACCGAAAGTTTTCTTTTCGCGATGAGTTTATTGAATTCTTGAGAGCGAATGGAATTGAACACGACGAACGATACATCTAGCTTGGAGGCTGTCACCCGCTCCGCGGGCTCTCATTAAATACCGATGACTGTTCTTATGAGAGTGCGCGGAGCGCACGGCAACATAAAGCCTGGGGTGCAGCGAGCGAAGCGAGCAAACCCCACGGTCGCAATCCAAGAAGGGTTTCAGCCCTCGGTCGAGCTTACCGCACAAAGCGCAGATGGTGGAGTTGATATTTTCGCAACGCAGAAATCAGGTATTGGCGAAGTATTATTGATTGTAGATTGTAAGCGTTATGCTCCCACTAACCATGTTGGGTCGAAATTGTCAGGGCGCTTTATAGAATTGGCGAGCAGCTCCGCGCAACGATGGCAATGATTGCAACAACCTCCTTTTTTACGAAGCCGGCTCAAGCGTTTCAACGAACCGTAAGTCATAGGTTAAGTTTGAAAGATTACAGTGATTTGAATTCGTGGTTAGTCAATTACGGTCATGGTAATCGCAAATAAGTTGATTTCTGCCAACCGCAGCGTAACAAAACCTTGCATCTGACGGCGCGAATAGCCTGCTTCTCAAGTAGCCTTGTTCCTTCAGCTTGAATGCTGATCGCCCGCCGCACCTGAATGCCAACGTTTTGAAGCCCGAAAAAAGAAAAATTTCTTGGACGACTTGTCGAATTCCGGTTCGGCCGTTCGACTATATGGTGAAGGCAGGGCGACCGGCCCGCCCGAAACCCGTTACAGAAAACAAGGAGAAAAATCATGCCGCAATATCTGGTTGCTAACTACCTCCCAGACGACTTCGACCCGTCCGCCGTAACCGAAGCGATGATCGAGGAGATCCACGCGCTCAACCGCGAAATGATTTCTGCCGGCGTGAGGAAGTTCGCCTGCGGGATTTCCCCGGCCAGCAACGCAAAGACGGTGAGGAAGCAACCTGATGGTACGGTGCTCGTCACCGATGGGCCATACATCGAGACCAAGGAGCACATGGGCGGTTTCTGGATACTGGAAGCTGCCGATATCGACGAGGCACTCGCGTGGGCGAGGAAGGCTGCCATCGCCTGCGATGTGCCCGGCGAGGTGCGCGAGCTTCTTTTCTTCCCTGCCCCGGAACAAGCACCTGACAGAAGCAAGTAAACAACGTGGCGACTGGCCTAGGAACACACGCCGTGGCGACCAGATGGAGGAGCCGGCGCAACGCATCGGGCTCGCCAGTTTTTTTCCGGTCCTTATTCGTTCTTATCGTCGTAGGAACCGTACCAGGCGAACTGGCTACCCACGATTTGCAGTCGAAGTTGTAGATTGACCACTACGCAATAGAGACATCCCGAGGCTCCGGCTTGCAACCCAAGTCGTCAGCCTAGCCGTCGCGTTTCAATACTCAAAGCCACTCACATGGCGCATCATAAAAGCTAACGCCATCCGGGGGATTAGTTGTTGGAGGTCGCGGTTAACAGTGAGATTAGGAATGGTGACGAGGGCGGGAGTCGAACCCGCGCGTCCTTATGATTGACAACTGGTGAAGGCAGGTTATTAAATGGAACCCCGCGTTCGCGTCTATGCGGAAGGCATCGCGCGTCGGCGGATTCCAGAGATACACAATTAGGCTCCAGAGTGATTTCAGCGGCCGTCTCTCAAGTCTGCCGGGATTACTTCAACCGTCGCCGTAGCGCAAATTGCTCACGCGTTTTTGGGCGTTCCTGCGACATTTCCCATCATGGAGGAGAGTATGCGATTCGAAACTGTCTGGGTACATGGAAATTCCATCCGGATCGAGAACCCCGAGAACTTAGTGTCATACAACACCTACGGCTGGGGAACAGATGTGATCTTTCCCAAACGCCTCACCATCAAGATACCCGATAGTTGGTTTCATGCTTCAGTGCCAACAAGTTTGTCGCTTGGCGAGTGGGAGGACACCTATCTCTTGAGCGTCGAGATTCTTTTTCTCGCGATCCATTGCAAGTTGGATAAGGTCGATATCTACGATGGCTCGCATCTTATTGAATCGCCCTCTTGGCGCCACTTGGACGGAGATTGGCGCTTTACGAAGGGCAACGACGACAATTGGAACAAGTACATCCTGAGCCGCCCGCATCGTATGTTCTGCGGCGTCGGGGTCTCGTTCCACGTCTATGTCGACAGCGACTTCGGACCCACTCGAGATGACGTCCGACTGATCGTTGCCTCCGTCGGCGCGAACTTCATGTTGAAAAACCGGTTCGAAGACCTCGCCAGCAGAGTTAGGCCCTAATCGGAACTGATGGCTGACGATACTGGGACCGCGCGCGTCACGCCCGCAACGCACCGAAGGCCGAGAAGCAAGGGCACGTCCGGCCCACCCGCTTGCTCGGGGGCACACGGATTGGGGGTCGGTCTTGACCCACTGCCCGCGATGCCGGCCTGACGGGCGGGTGTCGGATCAGCATCCTGCTTCCAGGTGGCATTACTGGCTCATCGAAAACCGGCGCGACACCCGTAACAAACAAAATCAGATAGGACGCAAAGGAACTCAATAAGGAACTCGATCATGAAAAAAATTACCGTGCTTGAACACATTACCCTTGATGGCGTCATACAATCAGGGGGCGCGCCGGACGAGGATACAAGCGACGGCTTTGCGTATGGCGGATGGCAAGCGCCCTTTGACGATGACGCGATCGGAGCGGCCGTGAAAAAGATGTTGGATATGCCGATCGACCTATTACTGGGGCGTAAAACTTTCGATATTTGGGCGGCGTTTTGGCCGCAACATGGCGACATTTGGCCCAACGTCAACACGGCCACTAAGTACGTCGCCTCGAACACTATGACTTCTTCCGAATGGCAACCTTCGGTGTTTCTAAACGGGGATGTTGCGAAAAAAGTCGCCGAACTCAAGCAAGGGGAAGGACCCGATCTGCACATTTGGGGAAGCGGTAATCTGCTCCAGACGCTTATGAACCATGATCTGGTCGATAATTTCTGGTTGATGATCTATCCGATAACTTTGGGCGAGGGGAAACGACTGTTTGCCGAGGGCACGATCCCGGCCGCGTTCAAGGTGACAGAAAGCGTTGTCGGCTCGAGCGGCGTCATTCTCGTGAATTACGAACGTGCCGGTGCAGTCCAAACCGGTACAATCGGGCAATAACAACTTGGGGTCGCTGTCGATTCTTTCGGCGCGCGACGACTATAGGATGAGCGATCAAGCGCGCAAGGCCTCAAAGTCTCAAAAGCGTTGGACCAGGAGAGGAGTCAGGACAATACAATGAGAAATCTAATCTTCGCAATCAACACTACCCTGGATGGCTGCTGCGACCACACCAAACAAATTGCAGATGAGGAAACACATGAATACTTTACGCACCTCATGCGAGATGTTGACCTGCTCGTCTATGGGCGTAAAACGTATCAATTGATGGTTCCTTATTGGCCTGATATCGCAAAAAGCCAGTCCGAGACAAAAGCGGATATCGAATTTGCTCAAACCTTTGTCTCCAAGAAGAAGATTGTTTTCTCACGATCGTTGGCCAGCGCTGTAGATGAAAATACGAGAATTGTTCGTACGAACCTTCGCGACGAAATACTTAAACTGAAGCAAGAACAGGGCAAAAATATTTTGGTCGGCGGTGTAGATGTTCCTTCACAACTAATGGAGCTTGGCCTGATCGACGAATATCGTTTTGTTGTTATGCCAACCATTGTTGGAGAGGGCAGACGATTGATGGAAGGTATTAGCCTGCCCGAGAAATTGCAATTGAAACTGATTGAGTCAAAGCCATTTAAATCAGGATGTGTTGCGCTTCGTTACTTGAAACAGTGACAGAAAAATCTGCGACAGCGGTCCTGCTGGCTCCACCAGGAGGAGAAGCACAATGAAATACATTTGTTTGGGATACATCGAGCCAGGAGAATTCGAAGGGATGACCGACGACGAGCGACACGCAACGTTCGACGAATGCTTTGAGTACAACGACCATCTGCGAGCCAACGGACATCTTGTCGACGAAGTGCCTCTTCAGCCTCCGGAGACCGCATTGACCCTGTACTGGGAAAACGGCAAAGTCGCGACCGCGTGAAACATCCCCAGAGTCGCGTCTGCGGGATTCCAGGTGTGAGTGCTCATCTGGCCAGCATCGCGAGGCCGATCAACGCGAAGAGCAAGCGATACCGTCGTTGCATCCATAACGCCGTCTCGAATCCCAATCCACGCTGGAGCGCTCGCAAGGACCATGCGACATGCAAAGGCCACAGGACAATGCTCCAAAGCAGCAGCCTTGGCAGGATGCCAAGCGCGGCCAAGCCGGCGAGCATCGCATAAGCGGCCGTGAACATGGACAGGCTCGCGAGAAACGCTCGACGGCAGCCGAACACTACGGCGCTAGTGCGAATCCCGTTGAGAAGATCACCCTCGTAGTCACGCACCTCCTGGTTGAGATGACCCCCGGCAAAAACTAAACCGAAGAAGAGACTGATCATGAGACCGCTTGCGTCGAGGGGGCGGGATAAGGTGTAACCAAGCAAAAAGTGCAACGCGCCTCCGAGCAGGTGATTGATCGACGCCACGATTGGCGTGCTCTTGCCGAACCTCGGCGAACACGAGTACAGAACGCTGAGAGCTGCGATTGCGGCGCCAATCAGTACGGCCGGGCGACCGACGGCAGCGAAGGCGACATTCGCGAAGATGAGGAGAGCGGTTGCAACGCATGCGACCTGAAAACTGCTAATGCCCCGTCGAGCAAATACGAGTGTTGACCGCTGCGGATCACGAATGTCGCTGCCGTGCCCAGCCCAATCATTGAAGACAAAGACGTGGGCCGTAAGCGCAAGGCTGCCGATGAGTAGGAAACCCAGTCGGATCACTCCGGACGGTTTGAGGCTGAAGCCACCGAGGATGCTACCGAGAATCGGCGAGGCTTGAAGCACGAGCACCTCCAGAGCTCGAGTAGATGCGAAGTGTTGTATGACGCGCGCGTATTGAGGAAAAGGCGATTGAGAAGTCATGGCGATGGTTAGTGAAGCTGTCCGGTTTCGACCCGAGCTGCTTCGTAAAGCCGGAGCCACAGTGCGTAACCAAAATCCTCGGACCAGTAAAATCGAGTTACAGTCGCGCTCAGATCGTTATGATATAGCAGTGGCGGCGAGCGCCGAAGCTGGGCAAAGTCGTCGCTACCAATGCGCGCAAGTAGATTGCGAATCGCCTGTCGCACGTTCGCGTCCTGTGGCGACGCTTTTGTTTCAACGAGGAGGCGCACCGCCTCACTCCAGATCTCCTGTCCCGCAGCAGGAAGCTCCAGCCGCTCCGTTGGCAGCGGAATTGCGCAACCAAGTTGCCGCAATTCGGCACTGCGGAGATAGGGCACCAGTGGAGCTTTGGCGTAGTAAATCCAGAGACCTCCCTCCCCCAACGAGCGTTGGAGTGCATTGCAAAGCTTCTGCGCGGCAGGCGGATCAAGTTCGCGCAGCATCAAATACACGTTCATCTGAATGGCGATGTCTGTCGGATTTGGATCGCTTCCAGGATCTATACACTGATATTGGTTTTGGGGGGCGAGCCAGGTGCGGTATAAGCCCCTCGCGTCGCGATAATGAGCAAGTTCACCCAGCATGAGTTGCTGTCTCGGGTCACCAGCGCCATGACCAGCGATTCTCCACGCTAAAGCAGTGTCGTCAGCGTCCGGAGTAATGACACATCCCAGCGCGCCAATGGTGGGTCCGTCCGGCAACCCATGATAGCGCACTAATCCGTTGCTTTCGATCTGTGCCGCGAGATGCCGTCGGGCGCGCTCCACCACATCGTCGAGACTTCGCTGGCGTGCGATTGGCGAGAGCAAATCCACCAGCATTGAAGTCAGGAACGTGTTCATTTCTTGGTGCGGAGTCTCATAACGAAGTTCCTTCGTATATGAGGTGAGCCAGAAACCATACCGGGACTGCCGTACCCGCAACAACAACGCTGCGTGCGCTGCCATCGCATCCAACTCGGGCCTCGACGCCGGCTTTTGCGGCATCGTAGCGGTCTCTCCGGGAGGCTGCTGTGCGATCACGAATACGCGCTCTTCACGAACAATGCGGATATCGCTACTCGGCTCGATGCTAACAGCGAGCTGCAGTACGCGCTCCCCCGGTGAAACACCCCGCGTGTTGGCGGATACACGCCAGCCCGAAGGCAAAAGGGTATGCATCGCTCTATTGACATCATCTCGCGGTAGAAAGTCCTGGGTCGAGCCGATCAAGACCCCGTCTATCAACACCAACAGTTGGGTAGGCGTACGTCCACAGGTGAGCGTCCATCCTTCAATCACCTCTCCGTTTTCCAAGACAGGGACATCTCCAATGCCGGGAAGCAGTGTCGGCCCAATACGATCAATCGAGCCGCTCGCGTCGCACAGGATCTCGCCGCGCGCACGTGGATGACGCAATTCGCTGAAGAACGGAACATTGCGTGGATTCCACGCTGCGCTCATGGATGCGGGGTTTCCGGCGAAGATGCGTGCGTCACTCGTCCCCGTATACCAAAAAGCTCCGATCGTCTGCACACCAACCGACGCCGCCATCGCCGCCGTCATCGTGATGCTGAGCAGACCGCGTGTAACCGGGCCCGTGACGAGAGAAAAGGGTGCGAGCATCCACACCAGAATCGGCAAAAGGTCGGTTAGCCAACGTGGACCCCATGACACTCCGGCGCGCCAGTCTGCCTGCGAGTAAAGTAAGAACTGGGCGGCGACAGCAAAACTGAGCGCGACGGCGAGCCCTCTCGAGCTTGGTGCTCGGAAGCGTTGAATCAGCCCCACGGGAACGAAGACAAGGAACGGCGAAAAGACGAGCAGGCCGCGCGCCGGGCTGACTAGCAACCCGGCTATTCCTGAAAAATTCAATTGGACGAATTCTTTATGAGGGGCCAGTCCGTATCCACCGGCAAGGTTGCCGATAAAGTGTAGGTTGTAATACAAGAGCGCCGCCAGGGGTAGAGCGGCGCCAGCAAGGAGCCACAGGGCGCTTCGCCTGCGACTCCAAGCAATGAAAAGTATGATCGCACCGGCAATTAGCGCGTCCGGCGGGCGATTCGCCGCCATGAAAACACACACCGCGCCGAGTAACGCAGTGCGCACGGATGAGGCAGGGCCAACGACCAGCAGCAATGACAGGGCGATCAGGAGTTCTCCAGACCCGTGCTGCCAAAGCGCCTGGCTGGAGATCATCCACGTATTGGTCCCGAAGGCGAACGCCAGAGCGAGCGGGAGGCTCCACCGGCTGCCGTCGCGACGCAGCAACAGATACATCAGGACACTTGCGACCGAGGCGAGAAACGAAGCCGAGATCTTCTCCATTAATACCGCCACCCTATCAATCTGCGGCTGCTCCCAACCGTGTTTGTTGAGCCAGATAAGGGCGGGAAAATAGAGTGGGGCCACGAGCAATGGTGTCACTACTGGATACAATGAAGCGAGCTGATTCTGGCGAGTGCGGACCATCCAATAGGCCCATGGCTCGAAGTAGTTGACCTTACCGTCAGCACCCGCTGTCTGATTCCGACTCCAGTCTGGAACCATCGAATGTCCATGCGCAACCAGACGTGCGTTCGCGTCGAGCTCGAGCGTGCCATCATGCCAGAGAATCAGCGGCAGATATCGAGCGGGCAGGGTGTCCCCCGCGCCGATCTGCCGCAGGTTCGCGTTGTAGACTAAGAAACAGAACAAGCCCAGGAGCAGCGGCCCTGTCAAAGATCGCAGGTAAAAGGGGATCGATCTTCTGGACGATGGAGAGATGCGAGCGTGGCTGATCAATTCGCCTCCTTATCAGGTACATTCTCGCACTTCCGCTCTTTTGAATAGTCGTGTCTGGAAACTATAGCTCGCGCCGAAGCGATCCATCGGCGGTCGATTCGGAGAAAACTGATTGGGCGACCGCTTGATTGTTTCTTCCAACTCATCGCCGAATCTGTGGATCTGGGCAGCCCAACTCATCGAAAATGTAAACTGCGCCCACGGAAAGTTTGAGGGGTGGCTGGGAGGCAGGGATTCGAACCCCGATAAGCAGAGTCAGAGTCTGCTGTCCTACCGTTGAACGACCTCCCAGCAAACTGAAAGGACTATATCGACCCGCTCTTTTTATTGTCAAGTTTTTGGTCTTGCGCGCGTCTTGAAACTAATGCCGGCCTCGTGACACGCTGAAATCCGTAACATCAAGAGTCGTGACTCGGTATCACAATATGGCGAGGCAGAAATGGCAATTGAAGGAGTGGACTCATTGAAGAGCGCTATAAGAGCGATGATGCTCGTCACGGTTCTGATTAGCACGAGTTTCACTCAGTCAATCAGGATCGAACTCGCTCACAAGACCGAACGCGAACTGGAAACCAAGGAGCGACTCGAGCAGGTTATCGCTTCTTACGACCTGCGCAAATACACGTTCACACGAGAGGTCATCATCGAAGAGCGAGCGATCAATCACGCCTTCCCCGTGTTGACTTTAAACGCGCGTTTCGCAAACTCTAGCGATGAGTTGCTCTCATCTTACATTCATGAGCAGTTGCACTGGCACTTGAGGGAACATAACTCTCAACAACAGGAAGCGATCGCCGAACTCAGGCGAATGTATCCCAACGCTCCGGTTGGAATGCCCGAGGGCGCGGAGAATGCTTACAGCACCTACGGTCATCTTGTGGATTGCTATCTCGAGATCCTGGCGGACAGACAATTGATCGGGCCGGAACGGACCCAGGCCGTGATCAAAAACAAGGGTCACTACACTTGGATTTACAAAACTGTTCTTCAGGACGAAGCGAAGATAGCCGCGGTTGTCGCTTCGCACCACCTCGGAATCAAGTAGTTTGGTTGTGCGGGTAGTTCCGCCTCACGGAGGCAATACCACCTTACATTCGCACAGACAATGGCGTTGTTTTTTGAAGCGCCTCTCGACTTGTTGTAAAGAAGGGCGAGCTTACCCGCCGATCGTCTCTTATTAAAATCGCAATGATCAAGCTTCTTCCCATGTCGTCATCGGGAAGCTCCGAAGCGATTCCCTTGAAAGCCGACCCGGAAGCGAGTATTTCTCTTGGGTCTGGTGCGAGAACAGCAAAGCGAGGACTAGCAGCGGAGTCGTGCTGGAGTGACGGCTCGTCCTGCGATGATTTCCGCACGATGGATAACAACCCAACAGGGAGGGTGAGGTAATGCCACGTTCGGGTGACAGCATCGGACCATACACGCTAACGAACAAGCTCGGCCAGGGAGCGTTCGGCGCTGTCTGGCTCGCGGAGCGGCGAACCGCTATCACGACTACGAAGGTGGCGCTAAAAACGTCGCTCGATGATGACGTCGATTTGCGGACGATCAAGCAGGAGGCTGACCTATGGGTCCAAGCGAGCGGCCATCCCAATGTAGTCCCGATTATTGAGGCCGATGTCTACGACGGCCGGGTAGTTATCGTCAGCGAATACGCTCCGGGCGGGACTTTGTCAGAGCGATTGACGAATCTTCGGGGTACGCCGATGCCACTCGATGCAGCTGTAGAGATGGTGCTCGGTATTCTTGGCGGGCTGGAACACCTGCATCTCAAGAGCATCATTCACCGGGATCTAAAGCCGGCCAACATTTTGCTTCAGGGCGATACGCCGCGGCTCACCGACTTTGGCATATCGCGAATTCTCAAGTCTACCAGCCAGAGTAGCAGCATAGCCGGAACTCCCGTTTATATGGCGCCGGAAACATTTGACGGTAAGCGATCTGTACAAACTGACGTCTGGTCTGTAGGAGTGATTTTCTATGAACTGTTGACCGGGAGCCTGCCCTATCCACAAGCCGACATCAGCTCACTAGTAGGTGCAATCTTGACTCGCGATCCGGAACCCATACCCTCCTCAGTTCCACGCACGATTCAGAATGTTGTAACGATCGCTCTGCAAAAGGACCCCGCGAGGCGCTACAAGTCGGCGACCGATATGCGGCAAGCGCTGAGAAGCGCCATGCAAACCGTCCAAAGCGGAGACCGTGTGATTGAAGCGGCCACGGAAGTCTCTCGCCCGGTGACGCCACAAGTGCCCCCCACGATGGCTCAAGCGCAGCCGCAAGCCTCGAGGCAAGGAATTGCGCCGCACTATGTTTATGCCGCAACTGCCGTCATTATTGTTTTGATAGCTGGTGGAGTATTACTATTTCTTCAAGAGAAAACCCCATCACCCACGGACAAGGTCCTTACCGTACAAAAGCCCGAGGCCGGCCCAAGCCCGACAAGCAATTCTTCCGCTTTGCAAACGGCAGACGCCAATTCGGCGGTTCGTCCAAATTCGCCACCAGTCTCACCCGCAGTGAATGAGCCGTCTCGAAGCAGCTCGTCGTTTCAAAGAGTCGAGTCGAAAATATTGGAGGGCGGCCTCTTGTCAAGAGCTGATATCGCAGAATTCTCAAAGTACGAGCTCAAGCTTCTTCGAAATACAGTGTATGCGCGCCACGGCAGACGCTTCGAAACACCGGATCTCCAGCGCTACTTCGCCAGCCGTTCGTGGTACACGGGCCGCAGTAATTACAGCAACGCTGATCTGACCTCCAACGACCAGGCAAACGTTAGACTGTTTCAGAAATCGGAGAATGAGTGAGGCGTGTTTGAAACTCGAGCAAGTATTATTTTGCTTGCGCCATTTGCAATCGTGGCTTGCGTGCACACCGCTCGATCATTGAATAGGTTCGCAAGCAACAGACCCAGGGTTCAAGCGAACGTTGAGTCTGAAAACCCGTGCTTAGAATTTGACCGTTTAAATACTCAGGTCCGAGACGGATTGATAGACAGAGAACCCGCTCGCAACAGAATCAAATCTCTTCTTCCGAGACTAAAAGCCTATTTTTACGCGAGAGGTGGCGTCGATTCTCCGAAAGATGATTGGGTATTTCCGGTTCAAGGTTACAAGCAGAACTCGATCGGAGGTGTTGAAGGAAGCGGCTACGTATCAAAAGGATATGACTATTTTGATGGCAACAAGCACCTCGGTCATCCGGCCCACGACATCTTCATAAACGACAAGAACCAGGATGGATTGGACAACAATACTCACGAGCCGGTCAATGTTCTCGCCATGAAAAGTGGAGTTGTTGTCGCCACCGCGAACGAATGGTTGGTTGGAAGCGAATTGAGAGGCGGTAAATATGTTTATGTGTTTGAGCCTTCCACAAACAGCTTGATCTACTATGCTCATAACAACGAGCTGTTGGTCCGACCCGGCGATGTGGTAAAAGCCGGCAGCGTCCTGGCTATCGTTGGACGTTCGGGAAAATATGCGAATCCCTCACGGTCGCCGACTCACTTGCACGTGGGGTTGTTAGTGATCGAGGACGGGTATCCGAAACCAAGAGATCTATATCACGCTTTGCTGAGGCCGCGAAAATACTAAATGCGGACGAGATGTGTATGAACAGCCACATACTTTTATTCTTAGCGATCCTGTTGCCCTCCCTGACTTCGAATACCTCATCAGAAAAAGTCGTCAAAGATTACATAGTCTCGCAAGGTAAACAACGAACGTACTACCTCTATGTTCCTGACACGGTTAAAGCCTCGTCGCCCGCGCCGCTAATCGTCCTGTTGCACGGATCGGGACACAATGGCATGTCGCTGATTGAAAAGTGGAAGGATCTGGCAAAACAAGAGGGAGTAATCATCGTAGGGCCCGACTCGATAAACTCTGCGCAATGGTCAAGCCCGGTTGACGGCCCGGACTTCTTGTATGATTTGGTCGAAGCTCTCAAAGCAAAATACCCGGTCAACCCGCGAAGAGTGTATCTGTTTGGCCACTCGGGCGGAGCAATCTTTGCCCTGCAAGTCGCTCTGCTCGAGTCTGAATACTTTGCTGCAGTTGCTGTTCACGCGGGAGCGCTGCAATCAAAGGCGTATTCGCTGATCGATCATGCCAGACGAAAAATTAACATTGCCATATTTGTCGGCACAAAGGATCAGTACTTTCCGTTGACCGCCGTGCGGGCGACGCGAGATGAGTTGGAGAAGAAGGGGTTCTCCGTAGAGGTGACGGAGATTCCCGATCACGATCATTGGTACTACGACCTTGCTCCCAAGATCAATCGCAGCGCCTGGGACTTCCTGAAGAAGCACGAGCTCGCCGAGGATCAGCAATACGAGGAATACACGTTCAAGAGATAGATCGCTTCTAGTTGAATCATCACTCTGCTGATAGAATCAGGCGCATGCTCAAGAAGACTCTGCTCGCTTCAGCCCTTTTCGCGATTCTCTCGGTCGTGGAGGTCTCGGTGAGCGCGGCGCCGCCGACGATGCGGGTCGATTACTACCACACCGGCAACGCTTCGCAGGAGATTTTCAGTCTCGATCGAATCGTGATTGAGCCGCTGCCCTGGCCGGGCAATCCTCGAAAGAGTATCGATGAGACCAATCTCGGCAAATACCTGTTCGAAGTTCGCGACCGCGCGACGAATCGATTGCTCTACTCGCGCGGGTTCGCGTCGATCTACGGTGAATGGGAAACAACCGATGAAGCGAAGAGCATCAATCGCACATTCAGCGAGTCGCTTCGGTTTCCTGCGCCCGCCGCGCCGGTGCAGATCGTCTTGAAGAAGCGCGATTCGAATAATGCCTTCCGTGAGGTCTGGTCGACGATCGTCGATCCTAAGGATATATTCGTCGACACCTCTAAGACGGCATCGCCAGGTCCGTTGATCGAGCTTCAGAAGAGCGGCGATCCGGCCGACAAGGTGGACTTTCTGATTCTTGGCGATGGATACACGGCAGCCGAGCGAGGCAAGTTCGAAAAAGATGCGCGCCGGTTGCTCGAAATTCTGTTTGCCACTTCGCCTTACAAAGAGCATCGCAAAGCCTTCAACGTTTGGGCGTTGTGCCCGGCTGCGCGGGAGTCCGGCATTTCGAGGCCCTCAACGGGAGTTCATGTCGCATCGCCGCTCGGCGCGAGTTACGATGCGTTCGGCTCAGAGCGATACGTGCTCACGTTTGACAATCGTTCGCTTCGGAACATCGCGCAGTTCGCGCCTTACGAATTCATCGAGATCGTGACTAATTCGAGAACGTACGGCGGTGGTGGAATCTTCGGCTTGTACAGCACTGTAGCCGCCGACAGCGAGCAAGCGCCTTACGTATTCGTTCACGAGTTCGGCCATCATTTCGCCGGGCTTGCGGATGAATATTACACTTCGCCGGTCGCTTATACTTCGCCTTCGGTGAAGACCGAGCCCTGGGAGCCTAACGCGACTGCGCTGCTCGATCCGGCTAACTTGAAGTGGAAGGATCTGGTCGCGTCGGGAACGCCAATTCCAACTCCGTGGAATAAAGAAGAGTACGAGAATCACTCGCGCGAATACGGCAAGCGCCGCGCTCAAATTCGAGCGGAGAATCGACCAGAATCAGAAATGGAAGCGTTGTTTCGCGAGAACCGAGAGTGGGAGACCAAGTTCTTCGCTTCGGAAAAGTACGCGGGCAAGGTAGGCGCTTTTGAAGGTGCGATATACGAAGCGAAAGGATACTACAGACCCGAAGTCGATTGCATAATGTTCACCCGCAGTCAGAAGTTCTGTTCAGTTTGCCGCCGCGCGATCGAGCGAGTGATCGAGCTTTATTCCTGACTGGCAACGGACGAGGCGAACAAAGCATGTCGAGCCTCAATAGATCAGATACTTCTGTCTGATTCGAGCGAACTGAGCCAGCCCCGTCTGCCACGTCGCCGTAATCTCGGAAGGTGTTCGACCTTCCCTCAATGCCGCAAACGCTGCTCGATTGGCCAGCAGTCGAATGTAGTCCTCAATCTTCCAAGTCACTGGGTAGAGACGGTTGAGCTGATAGGCGATCTCGATTCCGGTCGCGACTGGATGGAAGGCTACGCGATCCGTGACTATGATGTTAATTCCACCACACTCTTCATTGGAAAATTTGGAGGACTTCGGCGTGAATCTTACGGGCACGAAGCGCGCTCCCGCGAGCCCCGCGCGATTCAGCGCTTCGGCCAGCTTCGGACCGTCGATCCAGGGAGCGCCCACCAGCTCAAACGGAGTATCTGTACCGCGCCCAACAGAAACGTTCGTCGTCTCCAAGAGGCCGATGCCCGGATAGAGCAATGCTTCCGTGAGACTCCTCATATTTGGCGACGGGTTCACCCATGTCAACGCGGTGCCATCGTAATGATCCGCGCGACGCCAACCTTCCATCTTGATCACCGTCAGGTCCGCGCCAATCTTTCTTTCGGCATTGAATAAGGAAGCCAGCTCGCCAATCGTCATTCCGTAACGCACCGGAAGCGGATGATAAGACGTGAATGAAAAGGAAGTCTGATCGGTAAGGTCCTGATCGGCTACCGGGCCTTCGATTTCATAGCCGTTGATTGGATTGGGCCGGTCGAGTACGACGAACTTGATCTTATTCTTCGCGGCTTCTTCCATCGCGTAGCCGCACGTCGCCACGTAGGTGTAGAAGCGCGTTCCCACCTCCTGGATGTCAAACACAAGAGTGTCGATGTCTTTCAGCATGTCCGCCGTCGGACGTCGCCGGTCTCTTTCATATAAACTGTAAACCGGCAATCCGGTTTTCTCGTCTCTCGTATCGCTGACGTTAGAGTCTTCGATCCCACGCAAGCCGTGCTCGGGCGAGAAAAGAGCCACAAGTTTAAAGTTCTTCGCTGCCGCAAGCGCATCGATCGTAGACCGACCGTTTCGGTCACGTCCCGTGTGGTTCGTTATCAACCCGACTCGTCTGCCTTCGAGCTGCCTGAAGCCATCATGCTCGAGAACATCGATTCCCGTCAGAACCGGATGAAGCGGGCCCGACGGCACGCTTCGATTGATGACCGCTCGAGGCGCATCGACATAATAAGGCGGCGTCTTGAGCGCATCGAACACCGGCGCGTGAGGCGGCTCCGTGATCGCGCCGGCCACTATCGAAGCCACCGCCGAGCGCAAACGCGTGACGTCGCCTTTGCCGTTCGGATGAACTCGATTAGTGAGCAGCACCACGAACGTCTCGCTTGCGGGATCGAGCCAGATGCTCGTGCCTGTGAAGCCGGTGTGACCGAATGAGCCGACCGGAAACAGATCGCCGCGATTTGACGAGTACGAAGTATTCACGTCCCATCCGATGCCTCGCATCTGAGAAGTCGGCATCGTCTGAGCGCTGACCATTCGTTCAACCGAATACGGGGCGAGGATGCGAACGCCGTTGTATTCGCCTTTGTTGAGAATCATCTGGCAGAAGATCGCGAGGTCGTCGGCCGTTGAGAAGAGTCCGGCGTGACCGGCGACGCCGCCCATTTCGTAACCTCGAGGGTCGTGAACTTCACCGCGCATCCATCGGCCTTCACGGTTTTCAGTGGGCGCAATCCGCTTCAAGCGAGCATCCATTGAATCGCCCGCCGCCCTAATTGGGGCCGATTCAACCGGGGTCATCGGTCTTGAGCGATCCGGATCAGTTGTTTCAACTGACAGCACCCCGTGGTGCAGTGGGTCCTTCATCCGGTTGTAAAACGAGAATAGGTTCGCGAAATTTGTATCAGTCATCCCGAGCGGGTCGAAGATATTGCTCTGGGCGAACGCGTCGATACGTTTGCCCGAGACGCGACGAATGATCTCAGCCGCGACAATGAACCCCACATCCGAATACACGAACCGCGTTCCCGGTTCGTAGCTCGGACGCAGCTCGCAGATCTTCTCGATCGGATCAATCTTGCCAACGTAATCAGCGATCTCATTATCGGGCGGCAATCCGGCTCGATGAGTCATCAACTGCTCGATTGTGATTCGCTCTTTTCCAAACTTGCCGAACTCGGGAATGTACAGCGCCACAGGATCAGCGAGACTAAGCTTTCCGCGTTCCACCAGAATCATCACTGAAGTTGTTGTGCCGATAATCTTCGTGAGCGATGCAAGATCGAATATTGTATCGATCGTCATCGCTTCTCGCGTCGGTTCGATGGCGCGATCGCCAAAAGCTTTACGGTAAACGACCCGGCCCTTGCGAGCTACGAGCACGACTGCGCCAGGCGTGTCTTTGCGTGCGATCGACTCGAGTACTGCTTCGTCGATCTTCGCGAGCCGGTCGCTGGACATTCCGACGGATTCGGGCGCTGCTATTGTAAGGCGCTTCTTGGTTTGAGCAAGAAAAGGGCTAGAGATGAGAAGCACCAGGGAAACAATCGAAATTACTAGTTTGCGAGTTTGCGTTTCGCGCGAAGACGCAAAGAACCGCAAAGCTCGCAAAGAGATTTCTCTCTGCGCCTTTGCGGTACTTTGCATCTTTGCGCGAAACGCGTTGTTCATTCTTACTGCCTCCCGATTCCCGTCTCCACCAGTACCTCAAGCGACGCTGCCTCATCCGGCTGTCTCGTCATCAGGCTCACGGTATAACCGATCACTAAACAAACAGCCGTGCCCGCCAGCACATACCATGTCCACGCTAAAGGCGTGAAGAACTTCACCGCCAGCATCGAAACCAAAGACACTCCCATTCCAATCATCACTCCTGCTTGATTCGCGCGACGCGTGAGCACTCCGAGCAGGAACGCGCCAAGCATCGGCCCATACACAAGCGATGCTATCGTCAATCCGGTCGTAAACACCGATCCCCAACGGCTCGCCATCACCGCAATTCCGATCAAAACAAATCCCCAAGCCCCGGTGAGCCAACGCGAGAGCTTCAGCAAACTCTCGTCGCTCTTATCTCGTCCGGCCAGCGGCTTGTAGAAATCCAACACCGTCGTCGAAGCAAGCGAGTTCAACGAACCGCTTAGGTTCGACATCGCCGCGGCGAATATCGCCGCAATCACGAGACCTGCGATGCCGTGCGGCAAACGGTGAACGATGAACGACGGGAATATTTCATCGTTGCTGGCAAGCTGCGTCTCGAGCGGAAAGAACTTGTAATAAGCGAACAACATTATTCCGATGATCAGGAAAAGCAGAAACTGAACCAGCACTACGAAGCCGCTCAAAACGAGGGCCTTTTGACTGTCGCGCATGTTTCTGCACGTCAGCAATCGCTGAACGAGCAACTGGTCAGTCCCGTGGGAAGCCATCGTGAGACAAGTGCCGCCCAGTAGCCCGGCCCAAAATGTGAACGGCAATTTGAAGTCCCACGCGAACGAGAAGACTTGAAACTTGTTGACCGGCGTAGCTTCTGCGACGACCGCGTTCCATCCGCCCGGAATCAAGTGAAGCAGCATGTAGGCGGCAAGCAACGATCCCCCGATGTAAATCACAAGCTGAATCAGGTCCGTCCAAATCACCGCGGCGATTCCGCCTTCAAACGTGTAGATCAGCGTCAGCACTCCAACGATGAAGATCGACCACAACCACAAGTGAGGCAGCCCGGGAATGCTCGCACTAAGCACCGCGCTAAGCACAAGCGACGCGGCAAAGACCCTCACGCCTTCGGCGAGCGCTCGCATTATCAGGAACAGCGACGCCGCGAAGTTCTTTGTCTGGACTCCGAACCTGCGCTTCAGCAGTTCATAAGCTGTCAGCAGCTCGCCCTGAAAATAAGCCGGGATAAAAAGCAGACTGATTATGATGCGCGCGACAATGTAACCGAGCACGACTTGCAAGTAAGTCAGACTTCCGCCTTGCTCGGGCCGAGCGAAGTTCTGATACGCGATCGCTGGTACGCCGATCAGGGTCAGCGTACTCGTCTCGGTCGCCACGATCGAGAGACTGATGACTATCCAGGAAGTGTTCTTTGATCCGATGAAATAATCTTTGACAGTTCGCTGCGACCGGCGAAACATCGTTCCGAACACAGTTATGCCGACAAGGTAGGCCGCCAGCACGAAGTAATCTACCGCAGAGAACCCCACAGCAGGACCCCGTCAAAGAGTTCGGCTTTCAGCGTTCAACGCATGAGTTCCGACTTCAGCTTGCGACTCAAAGCACAGAAAAAGCAACTGAAGGTAGAACTCGTAACTACTTATGGAATGAAGACGAATAACAGAAAGCAGATCCAGAAACCAGGCTGAGACGCGGACGAATTGTTTCAGGCGCGTTGATCAAGCAAGCTCTTGTGCAAGTTTGACGGCGCCGATGGCCGGTGAATATAAAGGCGGACCGATCTCGGCGTGAGGCGCTACATGCAAGACAGCCTCGCCAAGAGGCGACAAAACGAAATCACCGGACTGGAAGACGCTGCCGACGCAGGCGATCCGAAATCCACTCGACTGCAGATCAAGCTTCTCGATGACCGTCACAGCCAGCCGCCCCAGTTCCGCTCCGGCGGTGGCCAATATTTTTCGCGCGACTTCATCTCCGCGGCGGGCAGCTTCGTCGACCAGTTCAGCAAGCGGCGCAATTTCGACCGGCTCAGAGTCACTGTTGTAAATAACGGCCGGCAGATCACTCGGACTAGCCACACCAAGTCTCTTGCATATCAAATCGGTCAGCAATGTGTCGGGCGAACGGCCATCAAACGATGAGATGACTGCCTGCAAGCCGCGGCGCGCGATGTCATAGCCTGAGCCTTCATCGCTCAGCGTAGGTCCGAAGCCGCCGGCGCGAGCTTGCCTGCCAGAAGCGTCCATGCCTACTGCGATTGATCCGGTGCCTGCAATTATCACGACTCCCGGTTTGCCGTCCAGCGCGCCTTCGAGCGCCGCTCGTGCATCGGTGACTAACTCGAGGCCTTCGATGTGCAAGGCATCATTCAAAGCGTCTTTCATCGTGTGATAGTGAATAGGGTGATTGATTCCCGCAACCGCCGCGCACGCTGATTCAATGCTGTCGAGTGCGACCTCCGCCCGAGTACAAGCTTCGGCAACCGCTTGCTCAATGTGGGAAATCGCTTCTTCAAGACCAGCGCGCAAAGGATTCGCTGCTCCACTGAAACCTTCCCCAATCACGCGAGATTCGGAATCGCCAATGATGGCGTGAGTCTTCGTGCCGCCTGCGTCGATTCCAAGATAGAATTTTTCTCGCGTGCGCGGGTGATCGCCAGACGCAAGTCTGCCGATCGTCTTGCGGCTGGCCATCTCTTCGCGTTCTGTGCTAACAGTCCTGTGCATAAATTTCATCGCGCGAGCATCAGCTCGCAATCCAACAAACCTCCATTAACATTGCTTGCGATTTCTCGAATGAGGGAGTGAGGCCTGGTGTCTGCGCACCGCCCACGCGGTAGATAGTTCGGGTTCTGATATCCGCTTGATTGTAATAATCGGATGAGTGTGACCGGAGCCGATTCGTCCTCGTACATTGAGCGCCTTTCCCACGACTGCTAGTTCCCTTATAGCCCCCGCGTGACTCCTTGTAAAACGAATTGTTTTTATGGTTATGATAACGAATCGTTTAAGCGATGGAACTCAGGCTATTAAGGACGTTCAAAGCAGTCGCCGAAGGCGGATCATTTACTAAAGCCGCAAAGAGAATTCACGTTACTCAAGCCGCAGTAAGCGTTCACATTCGGCAGCTCGAGGAAGAAGTAGGCGCGCCATTGTTTCTTCGGGTCAACAAGAAGCTCTATCTCACCGGGGCTGGGCGCGCGCTATTGAGCCACGCTGAAAAGATCATTCGCGCTCACGATGAAGCGAAAGCGGATCTGGCTGCGATGGGCGGTTCATCTCGGGGACGACTGCACATTGGAGTAGCTTCGACGGCGATCACTGTGCAGCCACTTCCGGAGATTCTAAGCGATATAAAACGCAGCTACGCGCTGCTTGATTTGTCGGTGGTAGGCGGCACGAGCGAGTTCATCATCGAACAGATTCTGGCTGGCAGTCTCGATGTCGGTCTGGTGTCGCTTCCGGTTGAAGCCTCGGATGTGTTGACTGAAACTCTCCGAAGCGACCGATTGGTCGCGGCGATGAGTCCTCAGCACAAGCTTGGATACTCGCGAGTGATCACTTCTGAAGAGCTCTCGTCAGAGCCGTTGATACTCGGCGAGAAAGGCGGAAACACTCGTCGTTTGATCGACCTCTTTTTCGAGAAGAAC
>Ga0207663_10000034_pt1 | contig 88414 bp, 87 predicted proteins | sample LARL53metaG_FD_184346 | JGI IMG/M metagenome (GOLD analysis project Ga0207663, IMG submission 184346) | Corn, switchgrass and miscanthus rhizosphere microbial communities from Kellogg Biological Station, Michigan, USA - LAR L5-3 metaG... | ecosystem: Host-associated > Plants > Roots >...
GGAAGGCCTATTACACGCACGGGAATACGCGCGCGGAAGTGATCTGGACGACGATCCCCGCGGTCACCATGGTGGCGTTGGGGCTCATCAGTAACCACTACTGGGTCGAGATCAAAGGGCGCAACAGCATTCCGGCCAACGCCTACCCCATCGGCGTACACGCGAAGCAGTTCGAGTGGCAGATCACCTATCCAGGCGCTGACGGCAAGCTCGGGACCGCCGACGACTTCACGATTCGCAACCAGCTCCATGTGCCAGTAGGCCGACCCATCGTCGTCCAGTTGTCGGCCGAAGATGTCATCCACTCGTTTTACGTACCGCAGTTCCGTGTGCGGCAAGACGTCGTTCCGGGCATGGACATCAAGGCCTGGTTTCAGGCGACCGTCCCCGGAACGTACGAGCTCGGTTGCTCGCAACTCTGCGGGCTGGGTCACTACCGCATGCGGGCGCAGGTGTTTGTGCAAACCCAGGAAGACTACGATGCCTGGATGAAGCAGGCTGCCCAGGAGGCCTCGCAATGACGACCGTCGCCGCCACGAGCCACACGGCACCCGCTCATCACGACGACCGGAGCTTCATCCGGAAGTACATCTTCTCGACCGATCACAAGATCATCGGCATCCAGTTCCTGTTCGTGAGCCTGTTCTTCTTGTTGGTGGGGGGACTGCTCGCGATGCAGATGCGCTGGCAGCTGGGGTTCCCGGGACAGCCGATGCCGGGCGGTGGCGTGCTCCCTGAGACGATGGCCCCCGGCGGGGTGATCCTGCCGGAGTACTACATCCAGCTCGTCACGATGCACGGCACGTTCATGGTGTTCTTTGCGATCATGCCGCTGCTTGTGGGGGTGTTCGCCAATTTCCTCATTCCGCTCAAGATCGGGACGCACGACATGGCGTTCCCGCGGATCAACATGTGGTCGTTTTGGACCTTCTTGATCGGCGGGCTCGTGATGCTCTCGAGCTTCTTCGTGCCGGACGGCGCCGCACGCGCGGGATGGACGATGTACGCCCCGCTCTCGGCGCGACACGACTACTCGGGCGCGTCGATCGGCCAGGAGCTCTGGTCGGTTTCGATCATCTTTGTGGGGCTCTCCTCGATTCTCGGATCGCTGAACTACATCACCACGATCATCAACAACCGCGCCCCCGGCATGACGTGGTTCCGGCTGCCGCTCTCCATCTGGTCGCTGTTCATCACCGCGATCCTGGGCCTGCTCGCGCTGCCTGTGCTGTCTGGGGCGGTGATCATGCTCCTGTTCGACCAGATCATCGGCACTCACTTCTTCGATCCCGGCGCCGGCGGCCAGGCGCTCCTGTGGCAGCACCTGTTCTGGTTCTTCGGGCATCCCGAGGTCTACATCCTGATCCTGCCGGCCATGGGGATGGTATCCGATATCATCTCCAATGGCAGCCGTAAGCCGATCTTCGGCTATCACTCGATGGTGTTCGCGATCATCTCGATCGCATTCCTCGGCTGGATCGTGTGGGGCCACCATATGTTCGTGAGCGGGATGAACCCGACCCTCGGGTCATCCTTCATGGTGTCCACGCTCGTGATCGCGGTCCCCTCGGCAGTCAAGACGTTCAACTGGATGGGGACGATGTGGCGCGGTAACCTCCGCTTCCACGTTCCGATGCTGCACGCCGTGGCCTTTATCGCGATGTTCGTGATCGGGGGATTGTCAGGGATCTTCATGGCCGCGACGCCCGTGGACATGCAGATCCACGACACCTATTTCATCGTGGCGCACCTGCACTACGTGCTGTTCGGCGGCAGCCTGTTCGCGCTGTTCGGCGCGATCACGTTCTGGTATCCGAAGATGTTTGGCCGGATGATGAGCGAGGGCTGGGGCAAGGTCCATTTCTGGCTCACGTTCATCTTCTATAATTGCACCTTCTTCCCGATGCACATCACGGGGATGGCCGGGGAGATGCGACGGCTGTACGACCCGAACCAGTACACCTTCCTGCAGCCATTACAGCCGATGAGGGTGTTCATCTCCATCAGCGCGTTCCTATTGTTCGCGACCCAAGCAATCTTCTTCGTGAACTTCTGGTGGAGCCTGTGGAAGGGAAAGAAGGCGCCGCTGAACCCGTGGGAGGACAACGGCCTCGAATGGTCGCTGCCGTCGCCGGCCCCACACGGCAATTGGGAGAAGGTGCCGAACGTGTATCGCGGCCCGTACGAGTTCAGCTCGCCGCAGGTGGCGGAGGACTACCTGCCGCAGAACAAGAAGCTGCCCACCGACCGTGAGCCGGCCGCTGCGTCGGCCGCCACCCACTGACCAGGGGACGACCGATGACGCACGCAGCCGCCACCGTCGATCAGATGCGGCCCCCGTACCCGGCCGAGCGGGGGCTCGACGTCTACAACAAGAAGCTGGGGATGTGGATCTTCCTGGCCTCGGAGGTGATGTTCTTCGCCGCCCTGATCGGGACCTACATCATCCTGCGGTTCGGGGCGCCGGGCGAATGGGCCAGGCCGGGCATCGTCCTCAACATCAAGATCACGGCGTTCAACACGTTCCTGCTGATCTGCTCGAGCGTGTCGATGGTCAAGGCGTACGCCGCGATCCAGGACGGTGATCCCAAGAAGATGCGTTTCTGGCTGCTGATGACGATTCTCGGGGGGGCCACGTTCGTCGGCATCCAGGTCTACGAGTACATGCACCTGATCGAGCACGGCTTCGTGCCGAGCGGCGTGCGCGAGGGGAGCGAGCTGGCGGCGCTCGTGGCGAACGGGACGCTACCCGCGGCCACCATGGGTCTCTACGGCTCCACGTTCTTCACGATGACTGGGTTCCACGGCTTCCACGTGACGTGCGGCGTGATCTCGATGACGTACCTGTACTTCACAAAGGCGCTCCCGGGCAAGTATTCCAAGCAGGACTACGGCGGGATCGAGACGGTCGGCCTGTATTGGCACTTCGTCGACCTGGTGTGGATCATCCTGTTCACCATCGTCTACCTGATCTGAGGAGCCATGGAGACCGCACACAAGCGACCCAACTACATCCTCATCTGGGTGTATCTGGCGGTCCTCACGGCCGCCGAGCTGGGGCTCGCCTTCGAGCTGCCCATCTCGCGCAACTGGAAACTGATTCTTCTTCTGTTCCTCGCGGTGTGGAAGGCCGCGCTGGTGGGCTTGTTCTTCATGCATCTCAAGTTCGAACGCTGGAATTTGCGGATCATGGCGCTGATACCTCTGCCGCTCGCCGTGATCTTCATCCTGGCGGGGATGTCGGAGCATATCTGGTAGCGTTTCTCGAGCTGACGAAGCCGCGCATCACGCAGCTGGTGCTCCTCACGGCCGCGGCCGGGTTCTACCTCGGCTCGACCGGCGGGATCGACGTCCGCCTGCTCGTCAGCACGCTTATCGGCGTCGCCCTGGTCGCTGCGGGCACCAACGCCTTCAACCAGGTGCGCGAGCGCGATGTGGACGCGCGCATGCACCGGACGGAGCGGCGGCCGCTCCCGTCCGGCCGTCTCACGCCGCGGGCTGCCGGCGTGTTCGCCGGGATCATTTCCGTGGCGGGCGTCGTCTATCTCGCGATCGCGGTCAACCTGATCACGGCGGGGCTGGCCACGCTCACGCTCGCGAGCTACGTGCTGCTGTACACGCCGCTCAAACGCAAAACGACCCTCAACACGCTCATTGGCGCCGTGCCCGGCGCGCTGCCGATCGTCGGCGGGTGGACGGCCGCCGGTGGTGCCCTCGGACCGGCGGTCGCGGCGCTCTTTTGGATCCTGTTCTTGTGGCAGTTGCCGCACTTCCTGGCGCTCGCGTGGATCTACCGGGATGATTACCGCCGGGGTGGCCTGGCGATGCTTTCGGTCTCGGACCCCGACGGGCTGCACACGGGTCGCATGGTGCTGCTGTACGCGGTGGCGCTCCTGCCCGTGAGCCTGTTGCCGACGCTTCTCGGCGTGACCGGTTCGCTGTATTTCTACGGCGCCTTGCTGCTCAGCCTCGCCTACGCCGGAGTCTCGGTCGCGATGACACGCGCGACCACCACGGCCCGCGCGTGGCGCGTGTTCCTGGTGTCCATCGTCTACCTCCCGGCGCTCCTCACGCTCATGGTGGTAGACAAGGTCCTGGCCTGAGCGGCCCCTTATGATCCCGTTCCACCGTTTGTTGATCTCGACCGCTATCGTCTTTTGCGGCGGGTTCACGATCTGGGCCGCGTGGAGCTACCGCCAAACCGGCGAGCTGCTCATGCTGCTGACCGCGCTCGCGTTCGCGGCGGCGACAGTGGCGCTGGGCTACTATCTGCGCCACCTCAAGCGCTTCTTGGGCCGATGATCGCCACGCTGCTCGTGCTGTTGCACGGAGACGATCCCAAGCTGGACTTGTTGTACTTCTGGGCCGCGGTGCTTCTGGCGCTGACACCGGTGCTGATCTTCGGAACGATCGGCGTACTGGTGCTGAAGAAGATCTGGAAGGAGAGACACGGGAGCGGGGAGCAGGGAGCGGGGAGCAGTCGCTGACGGAACGATAACGGCTCCCCGCTCCCGGCTCCCTACTCCCTTGTTAGATTGCCTCGCATGACTCCCAAGTCCTCCGAACGGCGCCAGGTCGTTCGCTTCGCCTTTTACAAGCTCGACAGCACGTGGCGGCGCTTGTCGGCCGAGCGCCAGGCGAGCTCCAAGATCGAGTTCGGCGAAACGATCGAGAGCTTCGGCGGGCGTCTGCTGCTGCGGCCGTACGGGCTGGTGGGCATTCGGGGTGACTGCGACCTTCTGCTCTGGCAAGTGGCTGAGGACCTCGATTCGCTCGTGGCGCTGCAGACCGCCCTCAATCGCACCGACCTGGGCGCCTATCTCAGCGTGCCGTACAGCTATCTCGCGATGACCCGCCGCTCCATCTACGAGTTTCCAGAAGATCCGGGGCAGCCCTCGCGCCTCGTGATTCGGCCGAGCGATGCCCGTTACCTGTTCGTGTATCCCTTCATCAAGACGCGCCAGTGGTACATGTTGCCGAAGGCGGAGCGTCAGACCATGATGGACGAGCACGTCAGGGTTGGACGGCAATATCCCACGATCCGGCTCAATACGACGTACTCATACGGCCTGGACGATCAAGAGTTCATCGTGGCGTTCGAGGGGGACAACCCGGCGGACTTCCTCGATCTCGTGATGGAGTTGCGGGAGAGCAAGGCGTCCTCCTATACGCTGCGCGACACGCCGACATTCACCTGCGTGCAGATGTCCCTCTGGGACATGCTGGACACGCTGGGGGGCGCGGGCTCGGTGCAGGCGCTGGCCCGGCGCCCGACGCGGGAAGACGGGTATGCGCCGGTGGCGACTCTCGCCGACCTGCCGCCCGGAGCGAGCCGGCGCGTCTACCTCGGGAGCGATGCCGTGGCGCTCTTCAACATCAACGGGACGGTGCGCGCCATCGCGAACCGTTGCAGCCACGCGCGGGCGAGCCTCTCCGAAGGTACGATCGACGCCGCGCGCTGCGTGGTAACGTGCCCCTGGCACGAGGGCGTGTTCTCGCTCGAGACAGGTCAGGTGCTGGGCGGGCCGCCCGCGCTGCCGGTGGCGGTTTATCGGGTGAAAGTCGAAGGGGACACGGTGCTCATCGCTCCACCCCCGCGCACGCCGGCCGAGGCGCGCGAGCCGACGGTTGCCCCTCACTCCTGACAGCCGCTTCCTGAAGGCCTGCCGCTCCGAGCGCACCGACGTCACGCCGGTGTGGTTCATGCGGCAGGCCGGGCGGTACATGCCGGAGTACCGCGCACTGCGTCAGAAGCACTCTCTCCTCGAGCTCTGCCACAAGCCCGAGCTCGCCGCCGAAGTCACGCTGCAACCGGTCGAGCGTCTGGGCGTGGACGCCGCGATCCTGTTCGCCGACATCCTGCTGCCGTTCGAGCCGCTCGGTCTGGGGCTCACGTTCACGGCCGGGGAGGGCCCGCAGATCACGCGGCCGATCCGCGAAGCGAAGCAGGTGCTCGAGCTGTCCCCCGTGGACCCCGTGGCCGACCTGGCCTACGTGATGGACGCGGTCCGGCTCGCCGTGCGGGCGCTGCCGCCGCACGTCCCGCTCATCGGATTCGCCGGCGCGCCGTTCACGCTGGCGAGCTACGCGATCGAGGGCGGGGCGACGCGGAACTTCGCCGTGACCAAGCGCTTCATGTACACCGAGTCCCGCGCGTGGCACGACCTGATGCGCCGGCTCGCGGAGCTCATAGGGCGGTATCTCGCCGCCCAAGCGCAGGCGGGAGCCCGCGCCGTCCAATTGTTCGATAGCTGGGTGGGCTGTCTCTCGCCGGCCGACTACGCGACCTACGTGTTTCCGCACAGCCAGCGGGCGCTGCAGCTGGCGAGTGAGGCGGGTGTCCCGGTGATCCACTTCGGCACCGATACGGCCACCTTGCTCGCAGATTTCGCCCGCGCCGGCGGCGACGTGATCGGCGTGGACTGGCGCATTCCTCTCGACGTCGCCTGGGAGCGCATCGGCCCGAAAGCCATTCAGGGGAACCTCGACCCGGTCGCTCTGCTGGCGCCACGAGCGGAGCTCGAGCGCCAGGTGCGCGACGTCCTCACGCGGGCGAACCGGCGGCCGGGGCACATCTTCAACCTCGGACACGGCATCCTCCCGGAGACCCCGGTGGACGCGGTTCGCGCCGTCGTGGAGTGGGTCCATGGCGGGTGACCGGATCGCCGTTCTGCTGATGGCGTACGGCGGACCGGGAAGCCTGGACGAGGTGGAGCCCTACCTGCTCGACGTCCGCGGCGGCCGGCCGACCAGCCCCCAGTTCGTGGAAGAGATCAAGGCCCGGTACGCGCAGATCGGCGGGCGTTCTCCGATTCGCGAGCTCACGGAAGCGCAAGCGGCCGGCGTGCAGCGGACGCTGGGCGAGCGCTTCGCCGTGTACGTCGGCATGCGGCACTGGCACCCCTACATCCGCGATGTCGTGAAGCAAATCCTGGCGGACGGCCACCGGCGCGCCGTGGGGATCGTGCTCGCCCCGCATTACTCGGCGATGTCCGTCGGCGCGTACCAGAAGCAGCTGCTCGAGGCCGCGGATGGTCGGCTCGAGACGGCGCTAGTGCGCAGTTGGGGCGACCATCCCCGATTCCTGGATCTGGTCGCGGAGCGAATCGCGCAAGCGCTACAGCGCTTTCCGTCGCCCGGGGCCGTGCAGGTGTTGTTCACCGCGCACAGCCTTCCCGAGCGCATCCTGGCGACGGGAGACCAGTACGCCGTCGAGCTCCGCGCCAGCGCGGCGGCCGTCGCGCAGCGGGCGGGGCTCGCCACGTGGCACTTCGCGTTTCAGAGCGCCGGCGCGACGTCCGAGCCGTGGCTCGGGCCGGAGGCCGGCGCGGTCATGACCGAGCTCGCCGGAAGGGGCCATAAGGCGTTCTTGATCGTGCCGATTGGGTTCGTGTGCGACCACGTGGAGATTCTCTACGACGTGGACATCGTCTACCGTTCCCTCGCGCAGCGTCTCGGCGTGCATCTCGAGCGCACCACGTCGCTCAACGACGATCCTGCACTCGCCGGTGCCCTGGCGGAGCTCGCGCACAATGCCGCCGCGGGGCGCGGGTGGCTGTGACGGTCGCGGTCGTGGGCGCCGGCATCGCCGGTCTGTCGGCCGCCTGGGAGCTCACGCGGAGCGGCGCCGACGCGATCGTGCTCGACGCCGAGCGACGGCCCGGTGGACTCATCGTCACGGAACGCCGCGACGGCTTCGTCGTCGAGGGAGGCCCCGACGGCTTTCTCGCGGCTGAGCCCGACATTCAGGATCTGGCGCGGGAGATCGGAGTCGGCGATCGGCTGGTGGATCAAGCGGTCAACGGATCCACGCTCTGGACCGGTAAGCGACTTAAACCACTCGCCGTGGGCCGGGCGGCGGAGCTGTTGGGTATTCAGGCACCGGCGGAGGCCGACCTGAGCCGGGGGTTCAGAAGCTTTGCCTCGGGGATGGCCGACATCGTCGACGCTCTCGTCGCGAGGGTCGGCCAGCGTATCCGGCGGGCCCAAGGTGTGACGGGCCTCGTGTCCGCCGGGAGCGGCTGGCGGCTGTCAATGACGGGAGGGTCGTCGCTCGATGCGGACGCCGTCGTACTGGCGGTCCCGGCCTGGGTCACGTCACGGCTTCTGGCTTCGGTGGGCGTGGTCAAGGCACGATCGTTGGGGGAGGTGTTGTACCGTCCGAGTCTCACGGTGTCGCTCGCCTACCGAACGAGCCAGGTGCCTGCCGGACTCGAGGGCTCTGGCTTCGTCTCGGCGGTGGAGTGGGAAGGAGCCGTGCGAGCCTGTACGTACGCGTGGCGGAAATTTCCCGGTCGAGCCCCGGACGGCTATGCCCTGTTACGTGCCTTCCTCGCGCCCGTCGACGGCGACCCCGGCGCGATCGCACATGCAGAGCTCGGCCCAATCCTCGGACTTCGCGGGGCACCGGTATGGACTCGCGCCTTCGAATGGCCGCGCGGGCTCCCGCGCTATCATCGTGGCCACGCCGAGAGGCTGGCCGAGGTGCGCGAGTCGCTCTCCCGTTTCCCGCCCCTCGCCATCGCGGGAGCGGGGGTGGACGGTGCGGGCGTCTCGGCTTGCGTCAAGTCGGGGAGGGCGGCGGGGAAGAGCATCGTGGACCGATTGGGGATTGACCCCGGGGCAACGCCCCGGGGTCAGCCGAGCTCTGGGACGGCGCCGCGCGGCTGACCCCGGGCCGATGGCCCGGGGTCGCTCGAGTCCGGCCTGGGAGCGTTGCTATTCTGCAACGGCTCCGGGCGCTGGCTTCGCCGGCCCGGGGTGCCTTAGCTTCCTGCGGTGATGACAACGCCCCCGCTCCCGGGGACACTCCCGGGCCTCCCGGACCGGATCATGCAGCTCGGGGCGATCTCCACGAATCTCTCCTGGAGTTGGAACCGCGACGCGCGGGCGCTGTTTCGCGCCATCGACCCACCGCTATGGCACCTGAGCCGCCACAATCCGATCGAGCTGCTGCGCCGGGTCCGCCCCGAGCGCCTCGCGGCATGCGCGTCCGATGCGGACTTCCTGCGGCTCTACGACGCCGTTGTCCAGGACGCGGCGCGCGCAGGCTCGTCCACGACCTGGTACGCTGCCTCGTATCAAGACGTTGCCGCTCGTCCGATCGCCTACTTCTGCGCGGAGTTCGGGTTGCACAACTCCGTCCCGATCTATTCCGGCGGTCTCGGAATTCTGGCGGGTGATCACTGCAAGGCGGCTTCGGACCTTGGCGTGCCACTCGTCGGGGTCGGACTGTTCTACACGAAGGGATACTCGGATCAGCGGCTGCGTCTGGACGGCTGGCAGGAGGACGGCGAAGAGCGCTTCCACGTCTCGGCGACGCCCCTCGAGCAGGTGCGAGGTTCTAAAGGCGACCCCTGCCTCGCCACGATCGCGATGTCGGGACGCCAAGTAAGCGTCGGCGCGTGGCGCGTCATGGTCGGACGGGTCCCCATCCTTCTGCTCGATACCGACCTCGAGGCGAACGACCCGGCGGACCGCGAGCTCTGCCACCGGTTGTACGCGGGCGGGCCGGACCTACGGGTGCGACAGGAGTGGATCCTCGGCGTCGGCGGCGTTCGCGTATTGCGGGCTCTGGGCTACGATCCCGCCGCATGGCACGCGAACGAAGGGCACGCGGCGTTCATGCTGGTCGAGCGCGTGCGCGAGCACGTCACGCGTGGGACACCATTCGCGGAAGCAGTCCGCTGTGTCCGCGCCACGAGCCTGTTCACGACCCACACGCCGGTGCCGGCCGGCCACGACACGTTCTCACCCGAACAGATCGAGCAGTGCACAGGCCCGGTGTGGGAGGAGATGGGGATCAGCCGGGAGGACTTCCTCCGGTTCGGCCATCACCCGGTACTCGACCACGACCGCTTCCACATGCCGGTGGCGGCCGTGCGACTCTCGGCGCGCGTGAACGGCGTTTCCCGCCGCCACGGCGCGGAGTCGCGCCACATTTGGGGTCCACTCTGGCCCGACCGGGAGCCGGCCCGCGTGCCCATCGGGCACATCACCAACGGCATCCATGTCTCCACGTGGATGGCGAATGCCCTGATGCTGCTCCTCGACTCGCAACTGGGCCCGGATTGGCTCGGGCGTATGAGTGACCCCGCGCTGGCGGCGCGAGTACTCGAGCTCGACCCGGCCGCGCTTTGGGCGGTGCACGGCGAGCTCAAGTCTCACCTGATGCGGAGCATCCGGGAGCAGGCCCGGCGGCGTTGGGCAGACCAGTGGAAGGAAGCCCTCCACCTCGTGGGGGCGGGCACGCTGCTGGACCAGCATGCGCTCACGATCGGGTTCGCGCGGCGCTTCGCCACGTACAAACGGGCGGATCTGATTTTCCACGACATCGGCCGGCTCGAGCGCTTGCTCGTAAATCCGTGGCGGCCGGTACAGATCGTGTTCGCCGGCAAGGCGCATCCGGCCGACGAGCCCGGCAAGGAGGTCCTCCGGCGCGTGTACCACCAGACTCGCGAGCCCCGCTTCGAGGGCCGCGTCGCGTTCCTCGAAGACTACGACATGCATCTGGCGCACCGCCTGGTACAGGGTGTGGACCTGTGGCTGAACCTCCCGCGCGTGCCGCTCGAAGCGTCGGGCACGAGCGGTATGAAGGCCGCGGTCAATGCGGTCCCGCAGCTCAGCACTCTGGACGGATGGTGGGCGGAGGGATACGATGGGCAGAACGGGTGGGCCATTCCGGCCGCCCCCGAAGGGGGCGAAGGCGATGCGGCGGATGCCGAGCAGCTCTATCGCCTGCTGGAAGACGAGATCGTGCCGCTGTACTACACGCAGGACCAGCGTGGCATCCCCCTCGGTTGGGTAGAGAAGATGAAGCACGCACTGCGCGTCGGGCTCCAGCAGTTCACGTCCGACCGCATGGTGCGCCAGTACGTCACCGAGCACTACGTTCCCGCCATTCGGCGGGAGCTCACCGGGGACGACACTCCGACCGCCTGAAGGAGGGAGCAAGCGCCGGATGGAGTTCATCCTCGCGCTCCACAGTCATCTGCCGTACGTCTTGCACCACGGTCGCTGGCCTCACGGCAGCGATTGGCTGTGCGAGGCGGCGGTCGATACGTACTTGCCGCTCCTCGAGGGCCTGCATGGCCTGGCGGACGAAGGCACGCCCGCGCCGGTCACCATCGGGTTCACGCCGGTGCTCGCGAGCCAGCTGGTGCACCCGGACTTCCCCGACGAGCTGGAGGCGTTTTTCGCGCAACGGCTCGAGGCCTGCGACGAGGCACCGCGGTCCCTCGCGACCACGGGGGACACCGCGCTCCTCCCGCTCGTCGACTTCTGGCGCTCGCGGCTTCGGCGTTTGCAGGCACTGTTCCGCGGCATCGACGGCGACCTGATCGGCGCTTTTCGCCGGCTGCAGGAGGCGGGCCGGCTGGAGATCATCGGGTCGGCGGCGACGCACGCGTACCTGCCGCTCCTGGGCCGGGACGAAAGCATCCGGCTGCAGCTAGCGGTCGGCCGCACCACGCATCAGCGGCTCTTCGGCGTCCCCCCGGCCGGCTGCTGGCTCCCGGAGTGCGCCTATCGCACAACGGGAACATGGGAGCAGCCTGGTGCACCGCGCCGCGGTGTGCGGCGCGGCATCGAGGAGCATGTGGCGGACGCCGGCTTTCGGTACTTCTTCACGGACGCGCATCTGGCGCAGGCGGGGAGCCCGCTCGGCGCGTACGCGGAGATCCCGCTCGGCGCGGAGCGGTTCGACGCCGAGCGGCATGAGGTCACGTCCCGGCCGTTCGGACCGGCGCAGCGCTCGCCGTATCGTGGCTACCGGGTCTCCTCCCGCCCGGTGGACGCGCTCGTCCGCGACCCCCGGTCCACGACGCAGATCTGGAGCCGCCACCAGGGCTATCCCGGCGACGAATGGTATCTCGAGTTCCACAAGATTCGCTGGCCCGGTGGGCTGAAGCTCTGGCGGGTGAGCGGCGCCAACGTGGACCTGGGAGGCAAGCGGCCCTATGATCCCGCCGCCGCCGCCGGCCGCGCCGCACTCCACGGGTCGCACTTCAGCGACCTGCTCGCGACCGTGGCCGGCGAGCAGCGGGCGAACGGCGCGGGCGTCATCACGGCGCCGTTCGACACAGAGCTGTTCGGCCATTGGTGGTTCGAGGGCGTGGACTTCCTCAGGGCCACCTACCGCGCGCTGCGCCGCCAAAGGGGCGTACAGCCCGTGACTGCGTCCCAGCACCTCGTGCGCCATCCTCCTCAGGTAGCGTTGCGCCTGGCGGAGGGATCGTGGGGCGCGAACGGCGATCACAGCATGTGGCTGAATGAGGGGACCGCGTGGACGTGGAAGCGCTTGTGGCCGCTCGAAGACGCCTTCTGGGGCGTGGCACGAGCGGCGCTGCGGTCGGACGCCGCGCGGCCGGTACTGGCGCAGGCGGCGGTCGAGCTGTTGCTCGCGCAGGCATCGGATTGGCAGTTCATCATCTCCACGGGGGCTGTGGTCGACTACGCGGAGCGCCGCTTCAGTCTCCATTGTGACGATGCTGAGCGCCTGATCGCGGCGATCGCCGCAAGCCAGGCAGGGGATGAGAGCGCCCTCGACAGGGGGCGCCGTGACGCGGCCGAGCTGGCGAAGCGGGATGCCCTGTTCCCCGACGTCCTGGAGCCGGTGGCGAAGGCGCTCGGCGCGTGACGGCGGCGGAACGAGCCGTCATCATCCACGGCCATTTCTATCAACCCCCCCGCGAGGATCCCTGGCTCGGGACAATTCCCCTCGAGCCCACCGCCGCACCGTTTCACGATTGGAATGAGCGCATCGAGCATGAGTGCTACGCGCGGGTCCTACCGACTCTCGCTGCGCTGAGCTTCGACTTCGGTCCGACGCTCCTCGTCTGGATGGAGCGCGCCGCGCCCCGCACCTATGCGGGTGTCCTCGACGCGGACCGCCGCGGCCGCGGCGCGATCGCCATGCCCTACCACCACTCGATCCTCCCCCTCAGCCCCCGACGCGACAAGGAAACGGAAGTGCGCTGGGGGATCGCCGATTTTCGACGGCGATTCGGGCGCCAGCCGGAAGGCATGTGGCTCCCGGAGACCGGCGTGGACGACGAGACGCTCGACGTCCTGGCGGCCGAGGGGATCGCCTTTACGGTCCTTGCGCCGCACCAGGTGGATGGCGCGCCGGGCGGCGGGCGCCCCGGCTGGTACCGCACCGCGAGCGGCCGGCGCATCGCTCTCTTCCCCTACGATGGGCCCGCGTCACACGACGTGGCCTTCGGCCCGTCCCTCAAGGATGCCTCCCTGTGGGCGGAGCGGCTCATGTCGGGCCCGCCGCGGCTCGTGGCCATCGCGACAGACGGCGAAACCTTCGGGCACCACCACCGAAACGGTGCCGACGCGCTTGCCCAAGTGCTCGAGAAGCTTCGCGCGCGTGGCGACGTCGCGATCGACACGTTCGCCCGTTTCCTCGCGGCGCACCCGCCCGCGGCGGATGTGCGGTTGGTCGCCCCCAGCTCGTGGAGCTGTCCGCATGGCGTCGAGCGCTGGCGTGCGGAGTGCGGCTGCCGCATGCACCCTGAGCGCGGCATGCACCAGCGCTGGCGCGCCCCGCTTCGCGCCGCGCTCGATTGGCTCGCGGCGGAGCTGCACGGGGTGTTCGAGCGGGAAGGGGGCGCCCTGTTCCGGGATCCATGGGCGGCACGGGACGCGTATGGCGCCGTGCTGACCGCGCGGGTTGATGAGGTGACGCGGTTCTTGCAGGAGTGGCTGCGACGACCCGACGATTCGAGCGGACGTGTCCGCGCGCACGAGCTGCTCGAGCTGGAGCGGCACGCGCTTCGGATGTTCACGTCGTGCGGCTGGTTCTTCGACGATATCGCCGGGATCGAGTCGGTGATCGTGCTCCGATCGGCGGCGCGGGCCGTGGAGCTCGCGGGGATCGACGGCCCGCGCTTGGAGGCAGGACTGCTCGAGCGACTCGGCTCCGCCCCGAGCAACGATCCGTCGGTGGGGTCGGGGCGCGAGCTGTACCTGACCCGCGTTAGGCGGTCAGCAGCTCCTTCGCCCGCCGCACAACGTTCTCCACCGTGAGCCCCAGCTCCTGGTAGATCCGCTGGTACGGCGCCGAGGCACCGAACCGCTCGATACCCAGCACGGCTCCGCGGTCACCCACCCACCGGTACCAGGGCTGTGGAGCCGCGGCCTCGATGGCGAGACGCGCCCCCACCGACGGCGGTAGGACCGCGTTGCGGTACTCGATCGGTTGCCGGGCAAACAGCTCCATCGAAGGCATGCTCACCACGCGGGCCGCAATCCCGTCCGCGACGAGCCGCTCGTACGCGCCGATCGCCAACTCGACCTCGGACCCGGTGGCGATGAGCAATACCTTCGGCTTCCCGCCGGGAGCGTCCGCCAAGACATAGCCGCCGAGGCGGAGGCCGTTCGCCGGGGCGTACCTGGTGCGATCGAGCGCGGCGACCTTCTGGCGCGTCAACACCAGCGCCACGGGGCCGTCCTGCCGCAACATCGCGGCCCGCCATGCCTCGACCGTTTCCGCGGGATCGGCGGGCCGCATGACGATCAGGTTGGGAACCGCACGCAAGCCGGCGAGCTGCTCGATCGGTTGATGGGTCGGGCCATCCTCGCCCAGCCCGATCGAGTCGTGGGTGTAGACGTAGATCACGGGAAGGTGCGTCATCGCGGCCAACCGGATCGGCGGCCGCATGTAGTCGGAGAAGATCAGGAATGTCGATCCCAGCGGACGCATGCCCCCGTGCAGCGCGAGTCCATTGAGAATCGCGCCCATACCATGCTCACGGATGCCGAAGTGGACGTTGCGTGCTCCCCAGCTTCCCGCGGCGACGTCTCCCCCGTTCTTGATGGCGAGACTGGTCGAGCCCGCGAGATCGGCGGAGCCGCCGAACAGCTCGGGGACCTTCGCGGCGATGGCGTTGAGGGTCTTCCCGGATGCGGCGCGCGTGGCCTGCGCGTCCTTGGGTGTGAACACCGGCAGCTCGGCGTCCCAGCCCTCTGGGAGCCGGCCCGCGAGCCTGCGCTCCAGCTCGGCGGCGAGCTCCGGGAATGCCTTTCGATACGCCTCATATTTGCCGCGCCACTCGGCTTCGAGTTGCGCGCCGCGCTCGCGGGCCTGCCGCCAATTGTCCAGAGCCTCGCTCGGGACGTAGAACGGTTCGAGACTCGGCCAGCCCAGATTCTGTTTGGTGAGCTTGACCTCCTCCTCACCGAGCGGCGCTCCGTGTGCTTCGGGCGTGTCCTGCTTGTGGGGGCTGCCGTAGGCAATGTGCGAGCGGACGATAATGAGTGACGGGCGGTCCGTAGTTTGTCTCGCGCTTGCGAGTGCCGCGTCCAGCGCGTCGAGATCGTTCGCATCCGCCACGCGCTGCACGCGCCAGCCGTAACTCTCGAACCGCTTCGCGACATCTTCGGAGAACGAGAGGTCGGTCTTGCCATCGATCGTGATGTGGTTGTCGTCGTAAATCCCGATCAGGCTCCCCAGCTTCAAGTGGCCGGCCAACGAGCCCGCTTCGTGCGACACGCCTTCCATCAGGTCGCCGTCCGAGCAGATGAAATACGTGTGATGGTCCGCGATGGTGTGTCCCGGCCGGTTGAACACCTGGGCGAGATGCGCCTGTGCCAGCGCCATCCCGACCGCATTCCCGATGCCCTGACCCAGGGGGCCCGTCGTGGCTTCGACGCCGGGCGTGAGCCCGTGCTCGGGATGTCCTGGCGTGCGACTCCCCCACTGGCGGAACTGCTTTATGTCATCGAGCGAGAGATCGTACCCGGTCAAGTACAGCACGGCATACAGCAGCACGCATGCGTGGCCGGCCGACAGCACGAAGCGGTCGCGCCCGAACCAGTCGGGATTGGCGGGATTGTAGCGGAGGTGTCGCTGCCAGAGGACGTAGGCGACGGGTGCGAGCGCCATCGCCGTCCCCGGGTGCCCGGCGTCCGCACGCTGCACGGCATCCATTGCGAGCGTGCGGATCGTGTTGATGCAAAGTTGATCGAGTGAGCCGGGGCTCGCCGTGGCGGCGGGCGGCGCGGCGGCGTCGGTAGCCGGTTTCATCACAGGAGCCCGGACTTGGCCGCCTGCCACAGGTTCACCAGACGGTCGAACCCCGTGACGAGCACGTCCACTTGCTGCGGGCTCGGGCTGGCCTTGGCGGCGGTCTTGAGTTCCTCGCACAGGCGCGGCATCTCGTGGCGCCCCTGCTTCGTTCCCTCGGCGGCGATCTGGTCGAGCACGACGATGATTTTCTGGCGCACCGACTCATCCTTCGGGACCTGCCACAGGTAGTCCGCGAGCTCCTTGCCTTCGGTGCAGAGCTTCCCCAGGGCATCCATCAGCGGCGGTTGCGAGCGGCGGGGCGCGTTCTGATCGGTCATCGCGGTCAATTATACCCAGAAAAATGATGGACGGTTGCCCGGAATCCGGGCCTCGTCTAGCTTCGGTCTCCATGGAATCTCTGACCGGGATACGCAACCGGCTGCAGGCCTTCAACCGCTGGACCAAGGGGTGGGCCGGCTCGATCGCGATCGCGGTGCTGATCTGGATCGTGCTGCGCTCCTACCTGATCGAGGCCTTTCGGATCCCGTCGGCGAGCATGGAAAATACTCTCCTGGTCGGTGACTTTCTATTCGTCAACAAGGCGATCTACAGCGGCGAGCTCGAGATCCCTTTCACGGGCATCCGGTTCTGGCGCCTGCCGGGGTACGCGGAGCCCGAGCGGGGCGGGATCGTCGTGTTCCGCTCCGTGGAAGACTCGACGCCCAACCTCGACATCGTGAAGCGCGTGGTCGGCGCCGCGGGCGACACGCTCCGGATGGTGCGCGACACGGTGTTCCGGAACGGTACGCGCCTCGACGAGCCGTACGCGCTCCACTTCGATCCTCGAAACGTGGACGACGTCCAGTTGAGCAAGATCAGGGCGTGGCAGCTGCGCTACTACGCCGGGCGCGACACGGTCCACTACCATCCGACCACGCACGACTGGGGTCCGATCGTCGTGCCGCCGGGGCATTACTTCGTCATGGGCGACAACCGGGACGAGTCGTACGACAGTCGTTACTGGGGATTCCTGCCGCGATCGCACATCGTAGGAAAGCCGCTCTTCATCTACTTCAGCATCGCGACCGAACCGCTCCGCATCCGCTGGAACCGGTTGTTGCGACGGCCGCGCTAACCCCGAGACCAGCTTCGCCTCCCGTTGCGCCAATCCGTCCTGCCCCGGGCGGCGTAAGACCATCGGGCGATTCGCGTTGCGGAAGAACAGAACCGACGCCAACTTCGAGGCCGTGCCGGACGACCAGCAGGTAAAGGCCGGTGTGCCCGACCGCGCGCTCGTCGAGCGTATGGCGGCGGGTGAAGAGCGTGCCCTTGGCGCGTTGTACGATCGCCACGGGGGTATGGCGTACGCCCTGGCGCTCGCGATCGTGCGCGAGAGTGCGGACGCCGAGGAGGTCGTCGCGGACGCCTTCGGGCAAGTGTGGCGCAGTGCGACGCAGTACGACGCGGGCCGTGGCAGCGTGGCCGGGTGGCTGGCCACCATCACTCGCACCCGCGCGCTCGACCTGGTGCGGGCACGTGGGCGTCGGACCCGCGCCGTCGAGCGCGCCGCGCAGGCCGATCCGGATGGGCTGGCCACTCCGCTCGGCACGCCGGCCGACCGGGCCGATCGGCAGATCGAGCGTCACGAGGCGCGGCGTCTAGTCACCCGCTCCCTCGCCGAGCTGCCCGAGCCGCAGCGCCGCGTGATCGAGCTCGCGTATTTCGGCGGCCTCAGCCAGACCGAAATCGCCGCCGAGCTGCAGGAGCCGCTGGGGACGGTCAAGACGCGCATGCGCGCCGGGATGGAGAAGCTGCGCGGCTCGCTCGCGCCGCTGCTCGTGGGAGGGTCGTCGTGACCGATCACCAATGGACTGAGCTCACCGCACCCTACGCGCTCGGGGCCCTCGACCCCGAAGAGCGCGCGCGGTTCGAGACGCACCTGGCGGACTGTGCGGTGTGCCGGGCGGAGGTTCGTTCGTTGAAAGAGGTCGCGGTCCTTCTCGCTGAGTCGGCGCCCGCTGCCACGCCTCCGGCGGCGCTGCGCGAGCGAGTCCTGCGTGAGGCGAGCCGTGTCCGGCCGATCGGCGCGCGCCGCCCCGGACGTGCGCCGTGGCTCGCGGCAGCGGCTTGCCTCGTCCTCGCTCTCGGGCTCGGCTATGCCTACCTACGGGAGCGTGCGGACCTACAGGGAACCAGTGCGGCGCTCGCCGCAAAGAGCGACAGTCTCGATGCTCGGGACGCACTCGTGGCGACCCTGTTGTCGCCGGACCTCAGTACTGCCGGCCTTGCTCCTACTGGACAGGCACCCTCTGCCCGGCTGTACTGGAGTCCGTCTCTTCGTCGAGTGGTGGTGGCCGTCTTCCACCTGCCGCCAGCGCCTTCGGACAGCACGTATCAGCTGTGGGCCATCGCGCAGGGCAAGCCCGTGAGCCTCGGGGTGTTCAATACCGCGGTGGATGGTCACCTGACCGCCGCGATGAACGTGCCAGCCGGTCTTACTTTCGAGCTCACGGCGGTGACCAAGGAACCTGCTGGTGGCTCGCCCCAGCCTACGCAGAAGCCGTTCCTCGTCGGTAAGGTCTCTCCGGCGGACTAGATACGTCTCGGGGTTTAGAAGGCGACAGCAAGCGCCAGCCCCGTGCCCCGAGGAGTGACGACGACTTGCGGGAGCGGAAGGGACGCTGCCTCCCAGCGCTCCGTCTTGATCAGGGACCCGATGGCAGCTCCGACGAGCGCGCCGAGTGTTAGGCCCAAGCCGCTCCCCACCAGGATTCGCTTCTCGCCACACACGGCCGCCGCAGCCGTGTGTAAAGCGCACGGCTTTGCCATCCCCCGCGCGGCGACGACCGCGCCGATGAGCGAGCCCCAGGCCGCTCCTTGGATCGCCCCCGGTCCGACGGCGCGCCGCTGACTACGGCTCACCTCGAGTTGGCGAACCGCCCCGCGGGCCACGGCCACCGGAGCGTGGCCCGCTAGCTCCACGCGCATCGAGTCCGCGCCTTCTCCTACCAAGACGCCGGTCAGCCAGGCCGAAGGATTCGAGTCGGTCTTCAGACGAATGCGATCGCCGGGCTGCTGTGCATAGGACGGGGAAAGCCCCACGACGAGGGCGGCGAACAGCAAGACGATGGCGCGGCGCATGGGCTGCACTCCGAATGGGAACGCCACCAAGGTGCCTGCAGGCCATCAAGCACCGGTCAAGACGCCTACCCTCACCAATCCGGGTCCCGCGCTCCGGCGTAGATGGGGAAACCTCATCGGAGCGTAGGACGATGCCTCGATCCGTATTGACTCTCCTGGCCGTGGCGGCAGGGCTCACGCTCGCGACCCACGCCGCGGCGGCGCAAGTGCACCAGCACGATTCGGGTGACTACGACAAGCCCGGCTCCTGCGATCTGTGCGCCCCGCGGCTGTACCTGGACGGCGCCGCCCTGTTTCGTGCGGGCGCCGACCTTCCGAGCGCCACGTCGGACAAGACCACGCCGTTGGTGCGGGGACGACTCGAGATCGGGTCGTTCGTGCCTCACGTGGGCCTGTACGCGCAGTTGGCCTTCACTCCCGCGGACGGCGTGACCCCGGAGCTCGAGCTCGGGCTGAAGGCGTGGGCGCTACGACAGGCGAGCGCCTTCAACGTTGCCGTCGGTGTTGGCGCGGTGGACTATCGCCAGGGCATCGGCGAGACAAGCCCTGGTGCGTTCGTGATGCGCGGCTGGAGCCAGGTCACTGCGCAGTACCGCTCACCCTTGCACGAAGTCACGCTCTACGCGCAGGCGGGGGTCCCGTGGCTCCAGACGGCTCGCGTCCGCTACCAGGTCGGCGTGTCGCACCCACTGGCGCCGTACAAACTGCACATCCCTTGAGGCCGGAGGAATCATGAAGCGCTTCGTATACCTCGCCCTCGCGGTCGCCACCGTCGGCACCGCCGGCGTCATTCGTTTGGCACGCGGGTCGGATCACCAGGACACGCCCGAGGTGGAGCTCAACCCGGCGACCGATATGACCGACGTCTACGCGTTCCCGGGCGCGTCCGCCGATCGGACGGTCCTGGTGCTCAACACCTGGGCGTTCATCACGCCCGCGCAGACTCGAACCACGTATTTCGATCCCAACGTGCTGTATCAGCTCAAGATCGACAACAACACCGACGGGGTCGAAGACAAGGTTATTCAGATCACGTTCGACGGCACCGGGTCCGACCAGACAGTCTCGGTTCGCGGACCGCTCGTCCCTCCCGTCGTGGGCGCGATGGGCAATCGGATCGCCACCGTGCCACCCGCGGTGTCCGGGCCGATCAATACCGTCCTGGGTAGCGCCGCCGGCATGCAGGTGTTCGCCGGCTGGCGGGACGACCCGTTCTTCATCGACCTCGAACAGTTCTTCCGGATCATCCCGGATCGCAAACCGGTCACGGGACCGCTCGCCCAGCTCCCCGATACGCCGAGCGCGAGCGCGTTCCGCACGCCGGGGATCGACTACGTGGCGGGATTCAACGTGCTGTCGATCGTGATCGAGCTGCCAACGGCATCGCTCACGGCCGGCGGGAATCCCAAGATCGGCGTGTGGGGCACCACCAGTAAGTGACGCGTTCTGTCATTCTGGACTTCGACGACAAGGAGCAAGCGATGCGTACCAGCAAATGGGTGATGCCCGCCGTCTTGAGTGTTGTGCTCGTGGGCGGCTGGGCCTGTAACCCGGACGCGTTCCAGCCGACAACCGTCCGGACGTTCAATCAGGTCCAGCGGCTCGGCAATCCGCTCGTGAGCGAAGTATTTCTCGCCAAGCGGTCGCATCCGGTCCACGGCAGCACCGGGCCGGCGCAGGACAACGCCCTCATCTCGGCCGAGCTCAAGGCGTTCGTGGCGAAGGTGGCGGGACGGAACGCGACGGTACAGAACACGCTCGCGGCCGTGCTGTTGCCCGACGAGCTGATCATTCAGACCGACAAAGATCCGGGCACCGCGGGATGGCTCTCCTGGGCGCTCGCGAACGGCTGGGGCGGCCGGAAGCTGACGGACGACGTGGTGGATGCCGGGCTCGACGCGATCTTCGGGCCGCTGCTCGACCCGAACAACACCAGCCCCGGTCTCGAGAGCGACCACGTCGATGCCAACGACGTGCCGTTCCTCGGCACGTTCCCCTACCTCGCGGCGCCACACCTGCCGTGAGACCGCTACGCGCGGGTCTGATCCTGGTGGCCGTGGCGGTCGGGATTGGGGGTGCGGCGACCGCGGTTGCCCGTACCACCGCCGCGGCACGGCTCGTGGCGGCCACCCGTGATGCAGCCGCCCGCGCGGCACGCCGCGATCAAGACGTCGCTTTCTTCAGCGGGCGAGTGGCCCGAGACCCGATCGGCGCGGCGGACCGGGCCCGTCTGGCGGCCCTGTACCTGCAACGGGCCCGTGAGACGGCGGACTACACAGACTATCGTCGGGCGGAGCGCCTCGCCCGGCGCTCACTGGCGCTGCGCGTGGGGCACAACGAGAACACTTACGCCCTGCTCGCCAACGCGCTCCTGGCCCAGCATCGCTTCACCGAGGCGTACGCGGCCGCCCGTGCGCTCGACCGACGGGCGCCCGGGGTGGCGAGTCACCAGGCGCTCCTCGCGGAGATCGCGCTCGAGCTGGGCCGCTACGAAGAAGCGCGCGCGCTGTTCGATTCCCTCTGGCCGGCACGCCACGAACTGGCGGTGGCGCCGCGGCTGGCGCGCTGGGCCGAGTTGACGGGTCACGTCGACCTCGCGCAACGGCTGCTCGTCGGGGCTCTCGCGGACGCCGAGACGCGCCGCGACCTTCCGCCCGAACAGCTCGCCTGGTTCCATCTGCGCGTGGGAGACCTGACACTGCGGACGGGGCGGGGGCGCCTCGACGAGGCCGAGTTCGCGTTTCGCCGCGGGCTCGCCGTGTTTCCCGGGGACTATCGTCTGCTGGCGGGGTTCGCACGGCTCGAGGCCGCTCGCGGGAACTGGCACCGCGCGATCGACTATGGCGACTCCGCGGTGGCGATGGTGCCGGATCCGGCCACGTTTGGCCTCATCAGCGACGCCTACGCGCGCCTGGGCGATGGGCGGGCTGCCGCCGAGTACGCTCACGCCATGGAGATCGCGGTGCTCGGACAACCGGGCCAGTGGCACCGCGCCTGGAGCCTCTATCTCCTGGACCACGATCGACGCGTGCCGGAGGTGCTCGCCCGAGTACAGGACGAGCTACGCACCCGGCGCGACGTGTACGGCTATGATCTGCTCGCCTGGGCGCTCCACAAGTCTCACCGCGATCGCGAGGCGCGAAAGGCGATGGATCATGCGCTCGCGCTCGGAACGCTCGATCCCCAGCTCCGACTGCATGCGGCCGCTATCGACTCGGCCCTCCAGGCGCCATGAGCGAGCTCGCGGCGTACATCACCCTCGGTTTCCGCCACATCACGGATCTCGAGGCGATGGACCACATCCTTTTCCTGTTTGCGCTCGCGGCGATTTACCGGCTCCGCGACTGGCGCGACAGTCTGTGGGTGGTCACGGCATTCACCCTGGGCCACTCCGTGACGTTGGCCTTGGCGGTGACCGGGACACTCGTGCTGCCCACGCGCCTCATCGAGTTCCTGATTCCGGTCACGATTGTGGCGACGTGTTTGGACAACCTCATCCCTTCATTCCAGGGGGTGAGGACCGTCAGTCGGTATCGGCCGGTTTTCGCTGGGGTGTTTGGACTCGTACATGGAGCGGGCTTCGCGAACTATCTGCGCAGCATGTTCGTGGACCAGATCGCGCTCCCGCTCTTCGGGTTCAACGTGGGGATCGAGTTGGGCCAGCTCGTGGTGCTCGCCATCGCCGCGGCCGCGCTCGTCGCCCTTGACCGAGTGTTCGCGCTCGTGGCGCCTCGTACGGGTCAAAGTGTGTTGCGTTTGCGCGTGGTAGCGGTATCCGCCGTCGTTGCCCTCATCGCCGCGCGCTGGGCCGTGGAGCGGAGCCCCTTCTAGCCGTGGACCTTCTCTTGGCTGTGCTCGCCGGACTCACCCTCCACCCGTTGCATACGACCCTCACCCAGCTCGCGTATCGCGATGCCGATCGAACGGTGGAAGCGACCGTACGCGTATTCGCCGACGACTTTCGCGCGGCGCTCGGGGGGGGAGATGTGACGGATTCCGCGGCGGCGGCCTACCTGCGGTCGACGTTCACGCTCGCCGATCCCGCCGGGCGGCCGCTGGCGATTGCCTGGTGTGGGTTGCGGCGCACGGGCGACCTGCTCTGGCTGTGCGTGCGGGCGTCGTCGTTCCAGGGCGTGACCGGTCTGCGCGTGCGCGTGACGCTCTTGTTCGAGCGGTATGCCGATCAGATCAACATCGTGCAGGCGAACTACGCGGGACGGCGGGCGGCGCTGCTCTTCACGCGCGGCGACGCGGCGAAAGCGCTCCCTTGACGCCCCCTGTCGCGACGGTTAAAACCCACCCTCTCGGTCGTTCATGCTGTCGCGGTCTCCTTCAACGGAGGTGGGTATGACGCAGTGGGCTCGATGGTGCGCGACCGCGGCGGTTGCCTCGCTCGCCGCGGCGCCGCTGTGCGCACAGGGGTCGGGTGGGGTGGCGGACCCGGCGCGCGCAGTCGTGACGAACGACATGCTGCTCAATGCCGCGGGGAGCGGTGACTGGCTGATGTATGGCCACAACTACTGGAACAACCGGTACTCCCCCCTGAAGCAGATCAACGCCGCCAATGTCAAGAACCTCGTCGCCCGCGCCGTCTACACGCACGGCTCGAGCACGTTGGGCAGCTTCGAAACCACGCCGATCGTCATCGGCGGCATCATGTACATCACGTCGCCCGCGACCCCCAACAACATCGTGCGCGCGTTCGATCTGCGGACCCAGAAGATGTTGTGGGAGTACACGCACAAGAACGATCCCGTCTCGACCGCCTGCTGCGGGCCCAACAACCGCGGCGTCGCCGTCTCGGGGGGATCGGTCTTCGTCGCTACGCTGGACGACGATCTGGTGGCGCTCGACGCGGCCACCGGGAAGGTGAAGTGGGAAGTCAAAGTGGGCGATGGCCCTGCGGCGGGCTACACGGAGACGATGGCTCCGCTGGTCGTCGGTGAATGGGTGATCATCGGGACGTCGGGCGCCGAGTATGGCATCCGCGGGTACGTGAAGGCCTTCAACGCGGCCACGGGCGCGGCGGGATGGACGTGGTACACGCTGCCGGCGCCCGAAGACGGCGGCTGGTGGGGGCCGTTCTCCAAGACCACGCCCGAGGGCGACGACCTGAAGCGGGATATCGCCAAGGAGCGGGCCGACTCCGCGAAGTACGCCGACGCCTGGAAGACCGGCGGAGGCTCGATGTGGATGACGCCGGCGTACGACGAAGCCAGCAAGACGCTGTTCGTCGCCATCGGTAACCCCTCGCCCGACCTCGACGGCTCCATTCGCCCCGGCGACAACCGCTGGACCGAGTCGATCGTCGCGATCGACGCGACCAGCGGGAAGTTCAAGTGGGGCTACCAGGAAGTCCCCCACGACGTGTGGGACCTGGACGCGGTGAGCCCGCCCGTGATCGCGATGGTGGGCGGCAAGAAGGCCGTGGTCGAGGCGGGCAAGACCGGCTTCGTCTACGTGCTGGACGCGGCGACCGGCAAGCTCATCCGCCGCTCGAAGGCGTTCGTACCGCAGCAGAACATGTACAGCCAGCCGACCGCCGACGGAGTGTTCATGCTCCCGGGCGCGAACGGCGGGGAAGAATGGTCGCCGATCGCGATTCATCCGGACCTCGAGTACGCGTACACGGTTGGACTGCACCAGCCGATGCATTACAAGGTGCATTATGCACCGTGGGAGAAGGGCCGGCTCTGGCTTGGCAGCGCGTTCATCCGGGTCCCGGATGACAAGGGCGGGTACTCGGGCGAGTACGGCAACGTCACGGCCATCGACCTGAAGACCGGTAACATCGCGTGGCAACAGAAGACGGAGCTCCCCATGATGGGCGGCGCGACCGCTACCGCGGGTGGCTTGGTCTTCACGGGCGAGGGGAACGGCTGGTTCAAGGCGTACGACGCCAAGACCGGCGCAGTGCTGTGGAAGTTCAACTGCGGCGCCGGTGCCAACGCGGCGCCGTCGGTGTTCGAGGTCGACGGTGAGGAGTTCATCGCCGTCGCCGCGGGCGGGAACTTCCAGATCAGCTATCCGCTCGGCAATTCCGTATTCGTGTTCGGACTGCCGAAGCCTGGTATGTAGCGCTTCTCGTCCTTCCGGCGGAGTCTCCCTACGCGACAAAAAGACGCAGTCGCTTCGGGAGACTCCGCCGGAAGGACAGCATCCAATGTCAAAGCTTTCGTCGTTAGCAGTGGCTATTTGTCTAGCGGCGTGCGCGCGGGGCGCCACGGCGCAGGCCGAAAAGGCCACTGCGCCTTCCCAGGCGATCGATCCGAGCTGGCTGTCCGTCGATGCGACGACCCGGACGGCGACCTTCGACCTGATCGCGGGGCTGACCGGGGCGAATGGGGCCCTCAATTTCAACGGGTTTAAGGACGGCGGGCTCGCCCTGACGGTCCCGGTTGGGTGGACCGTCGTTATGCATTTCCGCAATCATGACGGGATGCTCCCCCACTCGGCGGTGGTCATCGACGACGTGCATCCCCTCCCCCTCCAGCCGGTTACGCCAGCATTTCCCAAGGCTTTTACGCTCCGGCTGGCCGAGGGAATCCCCTCTGAGGGGCGGGATGACCTTCGCTTTATTGCGGATAAGGGGGGGTCCTACCTAATATTTTGCGGGGTTCCGGGCCACGGGGCGGCAGGGATGTGGGTTCGCCTGATGGTCTCGACCTCGGCAAACCAGCCGTCCCTGGCGGCCACTCCCCCGGGGCAGCACTAGCCCGGTCGGAGCGGGGTAGCAGCAGCGACCGCTCACGAGGAGGTGGATTCCGCTTTTCCTTTCAGTCGTAAAAAACTGTAGGTGAGAAGCCAGACGAGTATTACTGGTGGGAGGACCACGTTCCCACTCGGCTGTACTTGACGCCGGGGCTGTTGCACCGGCGCCACGCAAGACGAGCGGCAGAATGAGTCGATGTAAACTCCCAAGGAGGGATTCTCGTATGAAGCGTCTCACGCTGTTGTTGTTGGGCTTGGCGCTGGGCGTCGCCTCGACGGCCAGCGCGCAAGGCCTGACGATGCAGATGTCGAACGGCTGGTCGTTCTCGTTCTCCGGGAACGTGAACGTCTTCTGGGTGTTCACGAAGGAGACGAACAGCGGCCCGACGAATTCGAGCATTCGTACCGGGCTGCTCCCCGCCTTCGCAACGTTCGACGCGAAAGGCAAAGAGGCTGGTCTGAACCTCGGCGTCCACTTCGGCTTCGCGCCACAGATCCAAAACGCCGGCGTGCATGACAACTTCGGGAACGGCACCCAGGCTGGCGCGCAGATCGACATGCGTCAGGTGTACCTGACGATCGGGTTCAAGGACGGTTCTCAGATCCTGGCGGGTCGCGAGCTGGGCCTGTTCGGCCGTCAGAACATCCTGAACGACATGACGCTGTTCGGAGTCGGTGCCGTAGGCATCGGGGCCGCCAACACACAGGGCGGTGGGACGACGCTCGGCCGCATCGGCTATGGCTATATCTATCCGAACTTCAACGCTCAGGTCACGTACAGCACCAAGCCGGGAGAGGCGCAGTTGAGCGTTGGCCTGTTCCAGCCCAGCGTGCTCGGGACGAGCCCCTTCCAGTTCACGCGGATTCCGCGCGTCGAGGCGGAGTTCACCTACAATCAGAAGTCCGGCAAGAACAACTTCAATATTTGGCTCGGCGGCCTGTGGCAGACGACGTCCGATTCCGCGTCAGGCGGGAAGTCGGCCAGCTCGTTCGGCGGCACCGCTGGCATCAAGGCCGGCCTATCTGACCTCACCATTGTTGTGAACGGCTATATCGGGAAGGGCCTGGGCACGCTCCTGATGTTCTCCGACATAGCGGGTGGCGGCGTGGCTGCTGGCGGGACGGAGCTGCGCACGTCCGACGGCGGCTACGCCCAGCTTATGTACAAGGTTGATCCGAAGTGGAGTTTGGGTGCGAGCTGGGGCTTCAGCCGTCTGAAGAACAACGACGCGACTGTCGCCGCGGGTGGCGACGGCAATAGCGCCGTGCGGACGCAGTTCAACTTGGCGACGGTGGGCGTCTACCATCAGTGGACCAGGTCCCTGAAGTGGGTCCTCGAGGGCAGCCGCGAGCAGGAAGGTATCGGCGCGGGCGCCCCGGCACAGATCGACGTTTCGACGGGGTTCATGCTCTTCTACTAGCAGTTGCTGGGTTAGGAAGCGCGAGAGGCCGGGAGCGATCCCGGCCTCTTACGTTTCTCCTCCACGTCTCTTTCTCTACCCCTTTGCTTTACGTCTTTTTTCTTACTTGTATCGGTAGGTAATCCTGCCTCGCGTCAGATCGTACGGTGACAGATCCACCGCAACTCGATCTCCCTGCAGGATGCGGATGTAATTCTTCCGCATCTTGCCGCTGACGTACGCCAGCACCTCATGTCCGTTCTCGAGCTTCACCCGGAAGGTCGTATTGGGGAGGACTTCGGTGACCGTCCCCATCATCTGTATCGCGTCGCCAGCCACGCCGCCCGTCGCCCTCCTTCTCCCGTCGCGCCGCGGGCGACGTCAGGCCCGCAGGCTCTGGGGATCCATGGTATCGTCGCGCGGCGCTTCCGGCCCGCGCTCGATGTACGAGGCATGGCGGCCGCACGTCTGGCACGTCAGGGTCACACGCTCTGCCACCAGCAGTGTGTCCTTCCCCGCCGCGGCCCCCCGGCGCCGTGGCACCCGCACGATAGAGCGGGTGGCGCAGGAGGGACAGACGAGGGGCACATGCTGGCGATCCGCCGCGATCAGCGCCAATGCTTCCGGCGCTCGGTACTCCTTTATTCCGCGTCGCCCCACAGCTGCGTTGCCTCCGAGACCGAAATGTAGCCACCCCTGGAAGCAAAGAGGCCGTGGCGCGGCTTGACACCCTCCCCCAGCGGCGTATCTCTCACGCAGGTAGGCAGTTGCCCCCTGCCCCACGCTACAGGACCGGGAGGTCTCATGGATCGCGCCCAGTACGAGCCCCTCGCCGAAATCGAGGTGGATGCCGCCCGTCCCGAGCTGCAAGGTTTCACGCTCACCGGTCAGGGTCCCGACCACACGGAGTACCAGCTCGACCTCCGGTTCGGCATGCCGCTCGATTCACGCACGCGCACGGTCCTCGGGGAGCTCCTGTCGCACTCCGACTTGATCATCTCTCGGCGCTCCGCCGGCCCGCTCGCCGCCGCCCTACGGGGGGGGGCCCGTCGTGAGCGTGCTCACAAGCCCTGATCACGACGCGTCACCGCGATCGGCCGCCCGCACCGCGTATCCTGTCCATCCTTTCTCTTTAACAGGCCATCCGTGCGCCTCGGGACGCATGCGCTCGTCGCCCTCGCTGCCCTCGCCGGGATCAGCGCGTGCGCCCCACCCCCTGCGCCACCGGAGCGCCTCACCCCGTCGGCCGTCGCCACGCTCGAGACGCAGGCGGCCGCGCATCCGGAGGATCACGCGGTCACGCTCCGCCTCGCCAAGGCGTACTACGCGGCCGATCGATTCGCGGACGCGCTTCCGCTCCTCAAGCGCATAGCCCAGGCGGCGCCCGCAGACCAGGAAACGCAGGCGTACCTCGGCCTCACCTACGAGGGCCTCACGCGCTACGCCGAGGCGCGTGCTGTGTACACGCGCCTCCTCGCGTCCAAGCCGCCCCCCGGCCGCAATGTGCGGCGGCTTCTCTCAGGGCGGCTCGAGCTCTTGACCCACAAGGAGCTGCAGCTTGCCGCCCGCCAGGCGATCGCGCGCGAATCGCTCCTCACCCGGACAGCTCCCGATCCCAACACAGTCGCCGTGATGCCGTTCCACTACGCCGGCGGCGACAGTACCTACCGGCCGCTCGAGCGCGGGCTCGCCGCCGTTGTGGTCACCGATCTGTCACGCGTGCACCAGCTCAAGCTGGTCGAGCGGGCACGCGTGCAGGTGCTGCTCGACGAGCTGCAGCTGGTGGAGAAGGGTAGTGTGGACGCGGCGACCGGTGCGCGCTCCGGGCGTCTGGTTGGTGCCGCGCAGGTGGTGCAGGGGCAGTTCACGACAGGACCGGCAGCCCAGCTACGGATCGACGCGACCGTGGTGCGTGCCTCGGATGTGCAGATCGCCGCCTCGGGCTCGTCCGCCGACCGGCTGCAGGCGCTGTTCGATATCGAGAAGGCCGTCGTGTTCCAGCTGCTGGACAAGCTGGGGATCACTCTGACGCCCGCCGAGCGCGTGGCCATCAGCGAGCGCCCGACGCGCGACCTCCAGGCGTTCCTGCTGTACAGCAAGGGGCTCGAAGCCGAGGATCGCAGCGACTTTGTGGCCGCGGCGCAGGCGTTCCAAAGGGCCGCCGGGATCGATCCCGGATTCCGCGCGGCGAGCCAGCAGGCGGCAACGAGCCAGGATGCCCAGGCCGCGACGACCGCTCCGGCGACCGACATCGCGACCCCGCTGCCTGCCGCGGGCCCCGGGCCCTTGGTCGCGCCCGGTACCCCAACGCTGTTCAACGCCATCAACGGCGCCGTCCCGTCCGGCGCGGTCGTCCTGCAGGGCAATGGGGCGGGGGGACCCAGCGGCCCGCCGCCCAGCGATCCCAATCGCATCTGCGAGGGCGCGAATTGCGCGGGGCCCGCGCTCTCGACGCTCGTCGGGACTATCATCATCATCGTCACCCGGCCGTAACTCATGCCCCGTCCCAGATTCGCGCTGCTCGCGGCCATGCTCGGAACCGCCGCCGGCGTCGCCCCGCTCGGCGCCCAGGGATCGGACGCGCTGTATGCCCGCTTCAATGCACTGACAGGCTGGGAAGTGCGGGGCTACACGTTCGACCAGTGGCAGGCCCCGAATCCCCAAGAGCAGCCGAAGTCGGTCTCCGAATGGAGCCTGCCCTTCGTCATCGCCGCCCCCCTGACGAGGCGATTGTCCGTTGACCTGAACACACGCTATGCGAGCGGAGAAGTCGAGAGCTATTCCGGCGCCCGCGCAACCTTGAGCGGCTTCACCGACACGCAGGTGCGTTTCCTCTATACGCTGAATCCCGATCGCCTGGTGGGCTCGCTCTCCTTCAACCTGCCCACCGGCAAGGCGACCGTTGACTCGAATGGATTCCGTGTCGCCGGCGCCATCGGTGGCGACTACCTCACGTTCCCCGTGCCGAATTTCGGTACCGCGTTCGGCGTGACCGGCGGAGTTGCGTACGCCCAGCACGTGGGGACGTGGAACGTGGGCGTCTCGAGCAGCCTGCGTTACCTCGCCACGTACCAGCCGTTTGCGAATAGTCCTCTTTCGTACAACCCGGGCGTCGAGGGGCGCTTCCGACTCGGAGCGGATCGCCTCCTCGGGCAGGCTTCGCGGCTCCTGCTCGGGCTGACCGTGAGCACGTTCTCGACCGACGTCTATTCGGGTGCGACTACCGCCGGCTTCGGCTCCTACAGCCCGGGCACCCGCTTCATCGGTGAGTTCGCGTTCGTACGAGTCGTGGGCCGATCCACGGTGACGGCGTCGGCGTGGGACTACTACCGGCTGGCGGGAGACAGCGCCGGAAAGCCGTTCCCGGAGACGAAGGAAAACGTGTTCAACGGCGAGTTGCGTGTGCGCTACCCCGTCACCCCGCGCGTGCAAGTCGAGCCGATGGTCGCGTTCCGGCAATGGAATCCGGAGAGCTTACGCGGAGGTCGTCTCAAGTCGGGTGGCTTGGCAGTGCACGCCATTCTCACCGATCGCCTGTCGGCCGCCGTGCAGGGCCGCTACGACGGTGGGTGGATACGTGCACAGAGCGGCACCGCCATGGTTTCGAGCTTCCTCCAGGGGTACGGGGCGTCGGTCTTCCTGCGTTATGAGCGGTAAATGGGGAGTAGAATGGTCGGAATCCTTGACGCTTGGGAAGGCCGAGTGTAGCTTGGCGCGACCTTCAGCGTCGGAGCACCGCGCTCGATGCCCCCCCCAGCTGAACTCGGCGGGTCACAGATCTCCTCGCTGCTCGAGGCTCTTCCCGGAATCGCGAGTGTGTTACGGAGTCCGGTCGCGGATGCGCTCGTCAAGGCCATTCGCGGCGCGGCCGGGATAGGTGAGTTCTCGCTCGAGGATGCCGAAGAGCTGGTGCGGTACGCCGTCCGTCGAGGCCTGATCGGCCCGGAAGAGGGCGATCGGGTCCTGGCGGATGTGCAGGAGGCGCTGAAGACGACGCGCAAAGCGGCGCGCGCCGTCAAGACCAAGCCACCTCCGAAGAAGTCAGGGAAGAAGAAGTCTCGCCGCTAGTCGGAGGGGTTTCGTGCGTCGCACGTTGCGAATCGGAGCCGGCCTTGGGCTGGCTCTTGTCGTCATAACGTGCACCGAGCGCGGCCTCACCGGGCCACACCATCCGGGGAGGGGGAGCGCGGCGTTCGATTTCAGCGCCTGGGCGCGTTCCGCGACCCCTCTCGGGCTTCCGCCGGTTCCCATCGACAGCCTCGAGATCGTCCTGCAGCGGGCGAGCGACGGCTCGGTCTCACTCGATAAGCGCTACGGCTTCAACCCCGACACGCTGAAGGGCGACTCGCTGGTCGTGAATGTGGACCTCTCGCAGTCCCCGGAGACGTTCACGATCACCATCCGCATGTACGGCGGCGGGATCGACTGGTATCACTTCACCGGCTCCGTGGACGTCACCGCCGGGGCGATCGCGCGGCCCTCCATCACTGGCCAATACGTCGGCACGGGAGCGAACGCCACGCGCGTCGTGATTGGCCCGGTGGATACGACCGCGGTGGGAGGGACCGCGTTCCCGCTTCGCGCCCAGGCGTATGATGCGGTGGGTAACGCGATCAGCGGGGTCCCGATCGGGTATCGCCTGAGCGATGCGACCCGAGGCAGCGTCGTCTATCCGACGCCGTACACCGCCACGCTCACGGCCGCCCGCTCGCTCCGCGACAGCGTGTGGGTCGTGGCCGAGACGCCCACGCATCTCAAGGACTCGACCCGCCTGCATCTGATCCCCCAGCCTGCCCAGCTGCTCAAGGTGGCCGGGGACAACCAGGGGGGCGTGATTGGTGGCACGCTCGGCGCCCCCCTCGTCGTGCGCCTGCTCGACGCGCTCGGAGCGGGGTTCAAGGGCGACACCGTGAAATGGTCCGTGAGCGGGGGCGGCGCGACGCTGTCGGTGCCTTTCACGGTTACGGACGATACGGGCTACGCGCTCGTGCGTGTGATTCCTACGGCGCTTGGCCCCGTGAACGTCCAGGCCACGGCCACGCCCATCGGGGGTGCCATCACTGGATCGCCCGCGAGTTTCCTGGCCACGGTCGTGACTGGACCATCGCTCATTCTCGGGTACACGACGGTGACTGCCGGATTGGGCCAGGTCTTCCAAAGTGAGTACGCTCAGGTCGGCAACGTGGTGACGGGCAATCCGCTGGTCGTGCAGCTGCAAAGGAGCGACAGCCTGGCCACACCGCAGGTGTTCGGCCTGTCGACCAACAGCGTCGTGATTCCGGTAGGCTCGAGCGTCAGTTCGCCATTCTCGGTGACGGGGCAAACGGCGGGGTCCGCACAGCTGATCGCGAGCGCGACAGGATACGGCCAGGCCACGGCCAACGTGGCGGTTGGGGCGCCGCGCCTCGCGACCAGCGGCTCCCTGAGCGTCTTCGTGGGGGCGCCGCCCACGCCGGTTCCAGTCTTTACGGAAGACCAGACGGGCGCCACCCGGGTCGTGGCGTCGACCGTCAACGTGAGCGATAGCTCGACGGCGCCGGCGGTGGCTGCGGCGGACTCGGCGATTTTCTCGATCGCCGCGCTATCGAACGTCGGGATCGTCGGCGTGAAGGGAGTCAGCAAGGGCTCGGCGGCGATCGTGTTCTACGCGCCCGGCTACCGGTCGGATACGCTGACGGTGAGCGTGGACACGGCTCCTCTAGTCCTCACCCCGCCTCCGATCGGTCTCGCAGTCAGCAAGACGGACTCGATGACCGTCCTCATCCCGTTCGCCGCACCGTCGGCCGTGACGGTAACGCTCGTGTCCTCGAACCCGGCCGTCCTCGCCGTGCCCCCTATTGTCACCATTCCTATCGACAGCTCCTTTGCGACCTTCCCCGTGACGGGCCTCGTCCAGGGCACGTCCAACGTGACGGCCACGGCCGCCGGATTCTATGCGGCGGCGCCGGTCCCGGTGGGGGTGGGCCAAGCGACCGGTGTCCTTGTCGCAATGGTGAGCGGGAACCAGTTCACCCCGCCCAGCGTGACGATCTCCGCGGGTCAGTATGTCACGTGGACGAACGCGGACTCCATTGTCCACACCACCACTTCTGATACAGGACTTTGGGACAGCAAGGACGTGGGACCAGGCGGGTCATACTCGGTGTCTTTCCCAACGCCGGGTACCTACAAGTACCACTGCCAATACCACGGTTCGCTGGGGATGACCGGCACCATCACGGTCCAGTAACGCGAGGCTAGACTCGAAACCCTCGCACTAATCCGCGGAGCTTCTCGGCCGCCTGCAGCAGGCTCCCGGCGGCCGCGGCCATTTCCTCGGTCGACGCGCCCTGTTGCTCGGCGGCCGCCGTCACCTGCTCCGCGCCCGCGGCGTGGCTGGTCGAGCGCGTGGCAACCTGCTCCGCCTGCGCCTGCAGCTGTCCCGTGGTCTCCCGGTTGGCCTGGGCGGCCATCCGGACCCGCGACGCCGCCTGCTCCACGAGCTCGACGGCCGACGCGATCTCCGCGAGCCCCCGGGCGGCGCCTTCGGCCACATTTTCGATCCCTCGGACCTTGGCCTGACCGGCCGCCATCGTGGCCGTGACGTCTTCCATCTGCTCGCGGATCGAGCTCGTGGTACGGGTGACCGCTTCGGCGGCGCGCGCGGACTCGTCCGCCAGCTGGCGGACCTCCTCCGCCACGACGGCAAAGCCACGCCCATGCTCGCCCGCCCGCGCCGCCTCGATCGCCGCGTTCAAGGCGAGCAGGTTGGTTTGCGACGAGATCCGTTTGATCAGCTCCACGAAGTCGTCGATGGATGTGCCCAGGTCGCTCAGCTGCGCGATCTGCTTCGAGGTGGTCTGTACGACCTCGCGCACGTCGAGCAGCACCGTGCCGGCCGCGGCCACGTCGCCGCGGTGGCGGTCCGCCACGGCGCGGATCTCCTCCCCGAGCTGCGCCGCGCGCTCCGCGGCATCGGCCATATCGCCCGTGGCCGCACGGAGCTTCTCGAGACCACCGCCCATGGCCCTGACCGCCGCGCGCTGATGGTCCGCGCCCCCCGAGATGTCCACCATGGCCGTCGAAACTTCGCTCGCGGACGCCGCGAGCTGCTCGCCCACAGCGGACAAGTCCCCGGCCGCGCCCGCGATGCGGTCTGCCTCCCCGATCACCTCGGTCACGATCTGCCGTAACCGGTCACCCATGCGCTGCATCGCGTCGGCGAGCACGCGAAACTCGCGTGGCATGTCGCCGGTGGTGACGGGACGCAAGTCGCCCGCACCGAATCGCTCCGCGGCCGTCACCAGCCTCCCGAGCGGCCCCTGCACGGATTGGAGCGTGTAGCGCGAGAGGAGGAAGCCCACGATCACCAGCCCGCCCACGCCGATCCACAGCTTCCGCTCTCGCTCGGCGGCGTCCGCCGTCAGTCGTTCGGCTGCCTTTGTAGCCTTCTGCGCCTGGCGGCGCGACAGGTCCCGAACGAGCCTGGTGAGCTCCGCCGTTTGCGGTCGCACCGCCGCCGCTCGAGCCACGGCTTCCTGGTCGCGGCCCAGATCCTTGAGCGCATGAGCGATGGAGTACTCGGCCTGGATCGCGGCGTGGAGCTGTCTGACGCGGTTGACCGTGAGGCGGTCTTCGACGGCCAGGCCGGGGAAGGCCTCCAGGCGGCGCTGGTACTCGAACGCCTCTTCGGCGGTCGCCTGGAAATCACGTCGGGCCTCGTCGCCGGGAGACGCGAGGTACTGCTCCGCCGACCGCATCTCCTCGAGCACGGTCGTGACGAGTCCGCTTCCCACCTCCCCCGACGTCCGGAGCGCCTCGAGCTCCTCCTCCACGGCGTAGCGCATCCGCCGCAGCGTGGTCGCCCCCGCGATCGCGGTCACGAGGAGCCCGACCATCAAGAGGCCGAGGCCGAGCAGGATGCGCGTGCGGATCGTATCGAGAGGGTTTCGCATCACTGCTCCGCCTGGGTCACGAGCTGCCCATCGCGTACGATCCCGATCGCCACTGTCTTGCCCGGCACATCCCCATCAGCGTCGAACGCGATCGTCCCGGTGACGCCGTCGAACGGCGGCCTGCCGTGGCCGACGCGTGCCAGGTAGGAGCGGATCGCCCCACGGTCGCCGCCGACGTCGTCGATGGCTCGCGCGAGGAGCAGGATCGTGTCGTAGGCCCCGGCGCCCCGGTGATCGGGACGCTGTCCCGCGAACGCGCGGGCGTACTCCGCCACGAACGCGGCGTTGCGGTCGTCGCGACGGTCGGGCAGATAGGCGGACGAGACTCGCACACCTTCGGCCAGCGAGCCATCCGACTCGATCCCGGTGAGCGCGTCTCCCCCCATCACGGGCCAACGGAGCCCGAGCGATCGCATTTCCCGCAGCGCGAGCTCCGCGCCCGGGCGCTCCCCCGCTAGAACCAGGACGTCCACGCCGTCCCGGCGCATCCGCGACAGATACGGCTCGAGCGACGGCGTGGTCGGGACATATGGATCCGCCTCGACCACGGTACCGCCCAGGCTCGTGAACTCCGCCGCGAAGGTACCGCGGATCCCCCGCCCGTATTCGTTGTTGAGGTAGATGATTCCGGCGCGCCGGGCCTGAAGCGTCTGCCAGGCGAAGCGCGCGAGACGCGGGCCGTGCTGCAAGTCACTCGGGCACACCCGGAATACGTAGGGACTCATTCCGGAGAGGGCAGGGCTCGAAGCGGCGGGAGAGATCATCGCCACCGGCGTCGCGCCTCCGCCGTAGACGCGGGCGGCGGCGATCGAGGCGGTCGAAGTGAGGTGTCCCACGACGGCAACGATGCTCTGGTCGGCGTAGAGTTTCTCTGCCACGCGGACCGCGGTGTCCTCGTTGCCGGAATCGTCGGCGATCCGCAGCTCGAGCGCGCGGCCGCGCACGCCACCCTTGGCGTTGATTTGGTTCACCGCGAGCTGCGCCGCCCGGAGCATCGAGGTGCCCCGTGCTTGTGAGAACGGACCGGCCAGGCCGATCGCGATCGGGCCGCTGGGATGCGAGCACGCCGCCAGGCTGAGGGCGGCGAGCGCGAGAGTCGATGTTCGCAGAAGGTCTCTCCGAGCCAGCGCGGGGCAAGGTTAAGCATGGTGCTTTGGAAGCGCAACATTTCCGCACTCGGCCCACATGATTCCCACGGAGTTTTCCAGACGGATGTGGACAAGTCCGATTTGCCGCGGGGCCGCTGGCGAGTAGCTTGGTGCAGATGGAAGCGTCGCGCGCACTGTACCGTTTGGCGGGTGCCCTGGAGCAGCTGCTCGCGGCTCCCGATCCGGCGCTCTTCGAGAAAACCTGGGAGGCCGCGTCCCTCGACCTGCTCGCGTGGGAGGCGCTCGGCTTGGCCCGGCGCGCGGACGCCGGGGCGGTCGAGCCGGCGCTCCATCAGGTCGACCGTCGGCTGCTCGCGGTCCTCGAGCGCTGCCGAGCGTTTCCCGATCTCCATCTCGTGACCTTCCGGGTTCCGGAGCTCGAGCGCTGGCAACATGCGGCGGCCGCCGCCCTCGTGGGTGCGCGCTGGGGAATCGCCGGTCTTCGGACCGTCATCGCCGACACGGCCGCGCCGTTCGGACGCCGCTACTTCGCCTTCCTGGCCCTGGCCGAACGCCACCCCGACGGTGCCTGGCCGTTGTTCGAGCGGTACCTCGTGACGCCCGGAGCGCACCACGCGTTCGTCGCGGCCGCCGTAGAGGCGGCGCGCTACTACCCCGGTCACTCAGACGTGCTGGTGCGACTCTTCCACCGGATTCGGCGCGACCAGCTGCTGCGCCTGTTCCTCGCGCCGAAGATCCTCGAGTCCCTCTACGTGTTGGGAGAAGAGGCCAGCCTCCCGCTATTCGAGGAGCTCTTGGTCACGGGCCACACGGATCCCGATGTGGATCGCTGCGAGGTCACTCGCGCCCTGGTCGCTGTGCGCCGGCTCACCGGTCGCGTCGCTCCGAGCTCCAAGTTCACCGACGGTGACTCGGAAGTCGTACGGCGTACCCTCGATGACGCCGAGCGCCGCTTCGAGACCACGCGCCATCGCATTGTTCCCGTCGTCGTGATCTAGGGTCGGACGGCCCGTCCGACGAATTCCCACAGCCGATCACGATATTCCCGGCCGCCGATCGTGTACGTGTCGTTGTGCCCCGCTCCGTGGATGAGGACCACCTCGGCCGGCTGCGGAGCCGCCGCTGCCACTTCAAGGCCCATCGCGATGGGGACGAGGCGGTCCGCATCGCCGTGGAACACGAGGGTCGGACAGTGGATGCGTTTGATGTTCGCCAGGTTGTCGAGGCGGAGCGTCACCGTGAAGCGCGGCAGCAGCGCGTACAGATGCCGGGCCATGCCGCGGGCATTGGTAAACGGCGACTCGAGGACGAGTCCCGCCACTGAGTGCTGCGCCGCGGTGTACGTCGCGACCGCGCTGCCCAGCGAGCGGCCGTACACGTAGATGCGGTGCGGGTCGACGTCCGGCCGCGCCGCGAGCATGGCGTAGGCCACGTCCGCGGCCGCGTACAGACCCGCTTCCGTCGCCTTGCCCCCGCTTCCCCCGTAGCCGGGATAGTCCACGACCAGGACGGCCGTCCCAGGCGGCTGGAACTCTCGAACGATTGGCCAGATTGCCGCGACGTTTTCCCCGTTTCCGTAGAACCAGAGAAGGGCAGGGGAGGTTGGGGGAGGTTTGGGAGGATGGGGGAGGTTGCTCCGCGCTGCATCAACCTCCCCGAACCTCCCTCGTCCTCCCCTAACCTCCCCAACCTCCGCCGCCCTCGGCGCCAGGTACCATCCTACCAGCTTTGTTCCATCCCCCGAGACCAACTCCACCCGTTCTCCATTCGTGACCCCTACCCGTTGGGGATCCGGCACAGGAGCTCGCGGCGCGGGGAAGGCAAGCCGTTCCTGGAACTTCCAGGCGAGGAGCGCGAGTACGGCGTAGGCGAGACCGAGGCCGACGGCGATCCGAAGTGCGAGCATCTGGGCAAAATAACTTGCACCGACGGTCTCGAATACAAATCTTTGGTCCCGTGACGACCCTGCTCACGTGTCCTTCGTGCCGGAACGAGATACCTCGCGGCGCGGCGTTCTGCCCGGCGTGCGGCACGGCCTCGCCCACGGTGATCACCGACGAGCGCGCTGTGTCCTCACCCCCTGACCCCCTCTCCGTTCCGGAGAGGGGGGACGTGGCGAGTTCCCCCTCGCCCGAAGGGAGAGGGGGACAGGGGGTGAGGCCAACGATCGATCGCCTCGCCCGGGCCCTGGGCTCGAAGTACGAGGTCAGGCGTCTCATCGGCCGCGGGGGCTTTGCCGAGGTATACGAGCTCTGGGACAAGGACCTCGATCGACGCCTGGCCTGCAAGGTCCTCCATCCCGAAATCGCCTGGACGCCGGGCATGCTGGCCCGGTTCCGCCAGGAGGCGAAGGCCCTCGCGCGTCTGCACCATCCGGCCATCATGCCGATCCACTTCACCGGCGATGGCGAGGGCCTCGTGTTCTACGTCATGCCCTTCGTGGAGGGGGAGTCGCTGGCGGACGCGCTCCGTCGCCGCGGGCACTTCTCAGTGGACGAGGCGTTCAAGATCGCCGAACCCGTGCTGCAGGCACTCGGGCATGCCCACGCGCAGGGCCTGGTGCACCGGGACATCAAGCCGGACAACGTCATGCTCGATGCCAAGACAGGCCGCGCGCTGCTCGTCGACTTCGGAATCGCCAAGCTGCTCGATCCAGGCACCGCGACAGGGGGCGGGGGCGGGGGCGGGGGCGGGGGCGGGGGCGGGGGCGCGAAGACGGCGACCGGTTTCACGGTAGGCACGGTGCAGTACATGAGTCCCGAGCAGGCGCTCGGACAGGCAAACCTCGACGGGCGGAGCGATCTGTACGCCTTCGGCGCGATGCTGTACCAGATGGTGACCGGCACGCCGCCCTACAACGGCGACTCGAGCGCCGAGATCGTCGGGAAACACCTCGCGGATCCCGTGCCAGTGGCGAGCGACGTAGACGCGAAGATTCCTCGCTGGCTCTCGACGGCGATCGTCCGCTGTCTCGCGAAGAAGCCCGAGGATCGTTTCCAGAGCTCCGCGGAAGTGTTGGCGGCGCTCGACGCGGGCCGTGCCTCGGGGTCGACGCGCTTGGTTGGCGCCCAGACGCTGGAGCGACAGGTCCGGCGATCGGGGGAAATGCGCCGCGCCTCGGGGGCTTTGGGATGGTGGGTGGCAGGCGCCGTCACGGTGCTACTCGTCGGAGGGTGGGCGGCCCGTCGGGCGGGGTATGTGGGATCGAGCGTCGCGTTTCTGCACAATGCGCTCATCGAGCCGGTGGAGGTCCTACGCGGTGGCGTGCCGGTGGACACGGTCGCGCCCGAAGGGACCGTGCGCCTCTGGGTCGGGAGGGCTCCGGGGGGCGGCGGGGGGGAGCTGTCCTGGCGTTTGGTCCGTCCCGGCAACCCGCCCATCGGTGAGTCGCTCGAAGGGCCGGTCTCGGAGTTCCGGCGGGTGCGTGGGCGGCGGGTCGCCACCGTGACCGCGGAGGCGGGCGGCCAGCGGTACTTCGCGCCTCTGGTGACGAACAGCAGTCCTTCCGACATCACGCTCGAGGTCAATCCGGGCACTGCGGCGACCGTACGGTGCAATTGCCTCGTGCCCAAAGGCGCTCCCCGGACGCACGTCGGTTACTACCGCCTGTATCAAAACTCTGTGATCGCCGCGTACAACAGCGCGCATCCGTACGTCGGACCCCACGTCGACCGACAGGGATTCGCCAGCCGCGTCCATCCGCGGAGCGGTGCGGTCGAGCTGACATTTTGACCCCCCTGCTCATGCCGCCGTGGATCCGCACCTCGTAGTCCGGGCGCGCGGGGCGCTGCTCGGCCTGGTCGTGGGCAACCAGCTTGGCGTCCCCACGGAGGGGAAGGATGCGCAGGCCATCCGCGAGGCGTTCCCACAGGGCGTCCGCGACCTTGCGTCTCCCCCGAAAGGGTCGCCGTTCGACGACGACGCCGCGATGACTCTGCTCCTCGCCGACTCCCTTGCGGAAAAGGGGGATTTCGACGCGGAGGACGTGGCGCAGCGCTGGGTGAAGTGGATGAACACCGATGGTCGGGGCATTGGCTTCACCACGCAGCGGGCGCTGCGTCTCATCGAGGGCGGAACAAAACCGTTCGAGGCTGGCCGGCTGGCGATGGGCCCGCGGTCGGCCTCCAACGGCGCCGTGATGCGCTGCCTACCGGTCGCCCTGCGCTACCACGACAACCTGGACAAGCTGGTGCGGGTCTCGATGCAGCAGGCGGCAATCACCCACGGCGACGAGCGGTGCACCTGGGGCGCCGCGGCGGTGAATCTCGCCACCCGCGAGCTGCTCCATGGAAATCCGTATTTTCTCGAGGAGGTGCTCCACCGCCTGCAAGGCACTGCACCGCGAGCCCTGATCGAAGCGATCGGGCGCGTAGCGTGGGAGCAGGAGAGCGATCTTCCGCTCGGAGTTGCGGCGGAGGCCGGCTACGTCGTGCACTGCGTGGAAATCGCCTTCTGGTGCGCCGTCCACCGGCGGTCCCTGGAGGAAGCGTTGATCTTCCTGGCCGAGGCCGGAGGCGACACGGATACGAACGCGGCGGTCGCGGGGGCGCTGCTAGGCGCGCGGGACGGCGAAGCCGCTATCCCGCCCCGCTGGCTCGATCAGCTCGGGTCCGCGAGGGGCGTTGCGGGGCTCGCGGAGAAGCTGGTGAGCGGTAAGAGGTGAGTAGTCAGCAGTCCCGCTCACTGCTCACCGCTCACTGCTCACCGCTCACTGCTTGCCCCTCGCCGGTTTGACGTACCGACTGATGCGGTCCATCACGTCCCGGTCCATCAGCGTAATGGAGATCCATCGGCCCGTCCCCCGTCCCCGCCAGCTGAGCCGCACGGCGCGGCGGCCATAGGGCCACTCCCAGCCGCTCTTTCCGATCGGGCGCGGCTTGCCGAAGAGCCGGGTCAGCTCCTTCTTCGTCCGGTCGACGAGAGGAATGCCTCGCTTGTCGCCGAATCCGGCCGAATCGTAGAACGCCACGACATCGGCGTCGCCGTCGATGAAATGGGCGCTGAGGTAGAATCGGGCGGCGTCCTTCGGGTCCTTGATCACCACACCGCATTCCATTATCTGCGCGGTCCGTGGCGACGTCTGGCATCGCAGCACGTCCGAATCCGCGAGTACACGCGCGCGCTCGACGAACGCCCGATAGCTGATGCCCGGCATGAACCCGCGATACATCGGCTGAGGGGGCCTGGGGGTCTGGGGGGACGTGGGTGACTGTGCTCTTGCACCGGCCGAGATGACCGCGAGCGCGACGCAGGCGGGGGCGATGAAGCGCATGCACCCAATATACGACGCCCGAAACACGAACGGGCCCGGGGAGTACCCGAGCCCGCTGGTGTGACGACGGCTACCGCTCAGACCTTGCGGACGTTCTGCGCCTGCAAGCCCTTCGGACCCTGGGCGACCTCGAACTCCACCGTATCGCCCTCGGCGAGGCTGCGGAAGCCCTCAGCCTGGATCGCCGTGAAGTGGACGAACACGTCTGGACCAGACTCCTGCGCGATAAAGCCAAAGCCCTTCGCGTCGTTGAACCACTTCACCTTACCCTTTGCCATACCGTTTGAACCTCAGCACTAAGGGGCACTGCCCCGGACATGTTCGACCCTGGTCACCGCGACCAGAGACGGGCTCAAACAAAAACCGCGAGACGTGTGGTCCCCGCGGAGCGCAGACAAACCGGTGACGGTGCCACGTATTGCTTGAACCGGGGGCTAAGGTAGGGACCGTCGAAACCGCTGTCAATGACCGGGGCCTGCGGGTCTGCGTGCCGACAATAGCGCCAGTAATGCGACGCCACGACGCTAAGTTGTAAGTTATCACTCAGATACAACTTACAACATAGCGTCCTAGCGTTGCCTTCATGGCTGTCGCTTCACTGTCTTAGACGTGTCGTCCTTCACCGGCAGCCCGACGGCGAGGCGGAAATCGCGTAGCGCCGCATCGTACGTCTTCATTCGCTTGTTCACCTCGACCGCAGTCGAGTTGGGTGCCGCGGCCGCAATGCGCTCGCAATTCGGCGTCCACGAAATCAGCGAGTCGATTTGCGTGACGAGGCGACGGGCCTTCAGGCGTACCGTGTCCTCGTAGACGGTGGGACTCATCTGTGGGCGTCCGCGCTTGAGGAACGCGCGGCTCGAGCTGCAATACCCGGCGAGAAACCGCCCGGCGCGCCGCGACACCGCGGCGCTGCTCCCCTGCGCGCGTGTGACGCGCCCGCTTCCTTCCTTCAGCTGGGCGATGCCGCGCGTGGCGATGCGCAGTCCGTCCAGAAATTTCTTCTGCTCCGGCGTCGGCGTCGGCGGCGGTGGCGGGGGCAGCGATTCCGCGCGCACCGATTCCGCTTGCGTGGGCGGCGGCTGGGGAACAGGCTCTTGCGCCACCACGGGAGCGGCGAGTCCTACGCACAACAGTGTGAGCCGGATCACGAGTCCTCTGTCAGGCACCGGAAGCCCTGGTTATAATGTGAGAATGACGCTTCCCGCAACTTCGCGCCAGACCCGCACGTTCGAAGACCGTGCCGACGCACTCGCGCATTTCTTCCTGCGCGCCGGGGAAGCGCCGCGCCTGCTGGCCTACGACGATACCGTCGGCTGCCCGCTCGACCAAGCCCTCGGCGCGATCGAGTGGACGGCCGCCGTCGGAATTGTCGCGCAAGACGATCTGATTCACGCCGCCCGGCTCGGCACCGATGCCTCGGCGGCCGTCGTCGAGCGCAAGGACGGGGACCAGCGCGTGTTCATCTACTTCGGCCCACGCATGGACGCCCCACCGGCGGACCCCTACGAGGGCACGTTGCTGTACGACGAGCCCGGGGTGCGGGCGTACATCTTCGCGCAACGGGTGCACGCAATCGCCCACTTCCTGCGTGCCACGCTCGGCCTCGGCACCGTCGTCTCGATGCTTGGCCGTCGCGCCCCCGAGCTGCGCCATATCCGCCGGTGGCTGCAGGCGATGTTCTCCGAGCCACTCCAGGGGCGCTCCACACAACTCCTCGCCGGCTGGTTCGCCACCGGTGGCGCCGGTGTGCTCTTCATCCCACCCCACTCGGGCGAGCCGTACACGTATCATGAAGTGGGAGTGGACATCTAAGGCAGGTTGGGGAGGTTCGGGAGGTTGGGGAGGTTGATCGTCGGCACAACCTCCCCCAGCCTCCCCTAACCTTCCCCGACCTCCCCAACCTGCTTTTGTGGATCAACAACTCCACATCATGTGGACGGGCGCGGCAATCCCAGTTTGGGGCTTGGTTTACCATCCACATTCGATGCACACCGAAGTGAGCTAACCCGAAGAAATATCGGCACTTGCGCGGTTTTAAGCGACCCCTATATTGATGTCACGCGGCTTGGAGGGAAGGGTCGGGACCTGGTGTCTCAACTACGCCTTCAAGACGGGTCCGAGCGGAAATTCTGGGGAGGCCGCCGACGCAAACAAGGGCTCAGGCGGCCGGCGATCCGGGAGCAGGCTCTCCGGCTCGGATAGATAGGGCCAGTCGCGTGCCCTATCCGCGTCGAAGTGGTGCCTCGACGTGCAGTGCGGAGGGTCGGTCCGCGACCCGATCTGACCCGTAGCACCCACATCGGTGAACCAAGTGGCCCGGCCAGGCTGCTTGGGGATGGAAGCCGGAGCTCCTGTTCGCCCTACCGAGCGACGCATCAGTCAACCGGCGGCGGCGGGATGAAGAACGGTGGGAGCAATCCCCCGGCTCCGGGTAACCGGTGTGCGGGGCCCCCGGGCGGCCTATCGTGCCGTCCCGGGGGCTTCGTGTTTTATTATGCCCGCATGTTGCTCCCCCTAGCCGCTACGGGCGTCGCCCTGGGCGCGTGGGCCTACGGCACTTACGAGCCCAACAGCCCCCTCTTCGGGCGCGCCATCGGCCGCGGCTCCCCGGCGCAGCGCGTGGCGTACCTCACGTTCGACGACGGCCCCAATCCCGGCGCCACCGACCCGATCCTCGCAACCCTCGGCGCCCACGGTGTGCCCGCCGCGTTCTTCATGGTAGGCGAGCACGTCCGCAGGTTTCCGGCAATCGCCCAGCGCGTGGCCGAGCTCGGCCACGACGTCGGAAACCACACGCTCCGGCACAAGAAGCTTCACTTTCTCGGACCTTCCCGGATTCGCGAGGAGCTCGAGGGCGCGCACGAGATCATCGCCGAGCTCACTGGGCGAGCGCCACGAACCTTCCGCGCGCCTCACGGTTACCGCAATCCGTTCGTCACGCGCGCCACCCGTCGGCTCGGATACACGGTGTTCGGATGGACCTTCGGCGTCTGGGACTCGGACCCCCGGGTATCCGCGGAAGAGATTCGGGCGCGAGTGCGCCGGAAGCTCAAGCCCGGCGCGATCGTGTTGTTGCACGACGGGGACGGCTACGACCCGAACGGGGATCGGCGCCGCACGGCGGACGCCCTGCCTGGGATCATCGAAGACGCACGCGCGAAAGGCTACGTTTTTCGCTCGCTGGGCGAGCTCATCCCGTGACGGCAGCACGCTGGCGTTGGATCGGCTGGCTGGTCGGTCTCGTCGGCGTCGGCTTCGCCCTCAAGTTCTTCACCGGCTTCCCCTGGCGGATCACGTTCGCAGCGGTGCTCGGGGCCAACCCGTGGTGGCTGAGTGTGGCGCTGGTGGTCAACCTCTCCTCACTCGTCGCCAAAGGGTGGGGCTGGCATCTGATCCTCAAGCCCGTCGCGCCACACACCTGGCGTGCCGCCCAGGAGGCGAATCTCGTGGGCGCGGCGGTGAACGACCTGTCGATCGCCGTCGCGGGCGAGGCGGCGCGCATCCACGTGATCGGCCAGCGCGCCGGCGTCCCGCTCGGCGCCGCGGCTTCGTCGGTGGTGTGGACCCGCGTCGCGGAAGCGCTGGCCCTGGCGATCTTCCTGGTGATGGCGCCGAGCCTGCTCGACCTCGAGCCGTGGCTGCGCGCCATGCAGGTCGGCGTCGGGCTGGTGTTGGTGGTCGTGGCGTTGCTCGCGTGGGCGCGGGGGTGGGCGTGGCTCGCCGACCAGTTGCCGGCGTCGGTACAGACTCGTCTCGAGCCGCTCCGCACGATGGGGCGCGGCGGTCGCCTGCTGCTGCCGACCTTGTTCGGCCTGTACAACTGGGGGACGCAGTGGGCCACCTACCACCTCGTGCTGCGCGCCACCGGTGTCCCGGCGACCCTCGCGGCCTCGTTCACCGCCCTGATTGCGGCGAACCTGAGCGGCCTATTGCGGCCGACGCCCGCCAACGTCGGCGTCACGCAGGCCGCGCTGGTGGTGGGACTGTTGCCATTCGGTGTGGCGCCCGAGCAGGCGGTCGCGGCGGGCCTGGTGCTCCAGGGTCTTCAGGTCATTCCGGTGCTCGTGATCGGCGCCATGGTGACCGGGTGGCGGCTGCTGCGTCTGGAGGCGGAGCTGACTTAGGCGGCCCGCGCGGCAAAAGGTCGTACGACTCGTGAAAAAGGGTGACGGGACGGCACCCCAGCGCGCGTAGCTTGCCGCCGTGGCGCCCAGATTTACGATGCCCGATCCGGTGACGCGACGGCGACTCGCGGTGCTCGCCGACGTCAACAACGCACTCTGCGCGGCCCGGTGCTCAGCGCAACTCGCGGGACTCGAGAGCGGCGAGTTCCTCACCCGCGAGCTACTGCTGGCCGTGATCGATCAGATCGATCGCGCGGCCGTCATGGTCCGGCGTTTGATCTAGCTCGACGAATGCCGACGAGGGGGATCGGGAGGGCGGAGCGCCGGGAGATGCGCGTCCGAGTCGTGCGTCTTGTGAAACGGGAGCCGAGGGCTCCGGATCGGGAGGAGGTGCGCGATCGAGTTGGCATAGAATTCGAGCAGCGGCCGGCCGCGCGGCAGTACGACCAGGCTCTCGCTGTCGGCCACGACCAGACGCCGCATGCGAAGCATTCGCCACGCCCGGTCCCAGACGTCACCGATGCGCGAGCCGCCCCGCACGACCTTCGCGTTGACCTCGCGCAATCGATCTCGCAGCTGATCCATCCTGTCGAGCACCGCCGCCTTGGGGATCACGGTCTGCCCGAATGAGAGCAGCGCCGCCGCACCGAGCGGGACCGGCGTCACCGGGATGATGGCGCCGATGCGCTCCATCAGCTCGACGGCCAGGCCGTCCAGCTCGGCCAGACGCCGCTCCTTGGGCAGCTCCAGCACGCCGGGCCGGGTGGTGAGCCATTGCCGCAGAGAAAGCGGCGTGCCGAAGTTGACCGCCGCGCGACCGTAGCGCTTGAGCCGTCCGGTAACAAGACGTAACGCGTTGCTACCAAAATAGTTGACCACAGTCATCAGCTGCGCGAAGCGCCCCGGCCGGTCCTGCGCGTCTACGAGCTCCCGGGTCAGGGCGCGGTCCTCCAGCACCCGATCGAAGTTGATGGCGACCGGCACGAACCAGATATCGCGATCGAACGCGGGATCGAGGATCGTGCGGCACATGTAGTCCAGCAAGCCGAGCTTCGGCGTGCCAAGCCGCCCGTCGCGCGACAGCCGGCCTTCCGGAAAGATCCCCTGGGTGATGCCGTTCTTCGTGATCAGGTGCACGTACCGCTCGAGCACGGCGTGGTACAGCGACTCGCGAAAGCCGCGGCGCACGAAGTACGACCCAAACGACTTGAACACGTACTCGAGCGGCCACACGCGAGCCCATTCGCCGACCGCGTAGCTGACGTGGGCGCCGTAGGCGAGCACGTAGGCGACGACGATGTAGTCCACGTTCGAGCGGTGGTTCATCGTATACACGACGACATCACGCTTCGGAATCCGCTCGAGCGCCGCTTCGTCCTGGTAATCGACGGTCACGCGGTACAACAGGTTGAGCACCACCTTCGCGAGGTTGTAGCCGATGCGGTAGTACGAGAGGACGTTGAGCTGCGGGACGATCTCGTCTATGTAGGTGTCCACGCGGCGCCGGACGTCGGCCTCGGAGAGACCATGTTCGCTCGCGTGCTGGGCTATGGCCGCCTGGACGATGGGATCCTGGGCAAGGGCGATCTTAGCGGCGCGACGCTGTTGCAGGTGATAGCGCGCCAGCCGCGTGCGGAACTCGTGAATCGCACGGAGGGCCCGGCGGCCGAGCCACCCGGTCACGCGGTCTCGCCTCCCTCCTTCTTGAGCTGAGCGTATCCCATTCCACGCAGGATCGTGATGCGCTTGGCCATGGGTGGGTGCGTGGCGAGGAGATCGGCCAACATTCCTTCGTGTCCCGTGAGTTGTCGGCCGAGGGGATCGGCGATGCAGAGGTGCGCCGCCCCGCGCTTGATGTGCGTGGTGGGGGCTTCGGCTCCTTCGATCTTTTGGAGCGCGCTCGCCAGCGCCATCGGGTTGCGCGTGAACTGGGCGCTCATCGCGTCGGCCAGGTACTCCCGCTTGCGGCTCACGGCCAGCGCGAGGATCTGCGCGATGATGGGTGCGAGGATCCACGAAATGATCCACACGACGAGCAGAATGAGGATCAGCGGGCCGCCGCCGCCCTTTTTCCCACCACCTCCCGAGGATCCTCCGCCTCCACCACCACCGCCCCAGCCGCCGCCCCCTCCGCCCCCGCCCCCCCCGCCCCCCCCGCCCCGCAGCACCCGTGCGACGCCGTCGTGCATCAAGGCCACCGCGCCCACCAGGGCCGCGAGGGTGGTCATCAGCCGAACGTCCAGGTTCTTCACGTGTCCGAGCTCGTGGCCGACGACCGCCTGGAGCTCGTCCCGATTACACAGATCGAGCAACCCCTCGGTCACGGCCAGGTGCGCGTGCAGCGGGTCGGTGCCCGTTGCGAAGGCGTTGGGGTCGGGATCGTCCACGATCCAAATGCGGGGCCGCGGCACGCCGGCCGCGATCGCCATCTCCTCCACGACGTTCACGAGCTGCTTTTCCTTGGGGTCGGTCGGGTCGATCACCTCCCGCGCCCCCGTGGACCAAAGCACCTTCTCGGGTCCCGTCGCATAGGCATACCAGGCCGTGCACACCGCGATGAGGGTGAGCGCCAGACCGAACCACGGGAACATGTGGTGGTACGCGGTGACGGGTGCGTCCCGCGTCGAGAGGTAATAGATGTAGTCCCCGCCGAACCCCAACCAGGCGAAGAAAACGACGAAGCCAATCACCAGCAGGACGGTGCGCCGGCGATTGGCTTCCTGTTGTTGAAAGAGGTTGAGCGAGGTGTCGTCGCTCACGCCTTCGGCTTCATCGTGAGGTCGACCTGGGGAACGGCCTTCTCGGCTTGATCCTCGATCGTCCACAGGTCGGCGGGCTGCGCCTTGGCCATCCCCGCCACCAGGCTGGTCGGGAACTGCTGTTGTTTCGTGTTGTACTGGGTGGCGGTGTCGTTGTACAGCTGGCGCGCGAACGCCACCTTGTTTTCGGTGGAGGTCAGCTCCTCCTGGAGCTGACCGATATTGCCGGTGGCCTTGAGCTGCGGATACTGCTCCACGACCACCATCAGCCGCTGGAGCGCGGAGGAGAGGGCGTTCTCCGCCTGGCTGCTCTGTTTGATGCCCTCGGGCCCCGCCGCATTGACCTTCACCGCCTGGTTCCGGGCTTGAATCACGGCCTCGAGCGTGGACCGCTCGAAGTCCATGGCTCCTTTGACCGCGTTCACGAGGTTGGGGATCAGATCATGACGACGCTTGAGCTGGACGTCGATCTGCTTGAACGCGTTGAGCGTCTGGTTCTTGAGGGAGATGAGCCCGTTGTACGCCCCGATCAGCCACGCGACGAAGATGACGAGGACAACCAGCAATATCAGTGGGCCCATGGTAGCTCCGTTGGTGAAGTACGTCTTCCCCTTGTTACGCGCCGGCCGAGGGCAGGAGTTTCGCGAGCGCCTGGCGGATCGCCTCGGCCACGGCCGAGTCATCGGGCCCGAGTCGCGCCAACGGGTGAGCCGTCTCGACGTGGAGCTCGACCCCGCGCCCGACCGGAATGCGCCGCCAGGAGCTCGAGACCGCGGGGTCCCGCGCCGCGTCCCGCTCCAGCCAGGCGGTCAGGGCCCGGCCGGACTTTCCCCGCGGCGGGGCACCCTTGCTCTTGAGCGGCAACCGGTCCGGCACCAACAGCGACGTGCCCAGCGCCTGAGCCGCCCGCCGCTCCAGCACGTCACCGGTCTGATCCTTCATTTCTTTCGTGATGGTCGCCAGCGTCGTGCCTTCCATCTGGCGCAGCTTGATCCACAGCAGCTGGAGGAAGTGCCGGTAGGAATAGGTCGCCGCGGTGCCGCGCCCCTCGGGGGGACTGACGAGGCCCTTCGTCACGTAAAACCGGATTGCCCGCTCGCTCGGTTGCGCCCGGGCGGCAGCGTTGATCGGCGTGATGGCGGAGGTATCGAGCACCGCCGCGACTAACGACGCCAGATCTCGAAGATTCCAGGGGGCGAGATTGCGGTACTCCCGCAGAACGTGGATCGGCTCGTGCTGTGGCGCTCCCCCGGCCGTCACGCCTCAGCGCCTCCCCGCTGGCGCGCATCGCCGGCGCGAATGGTCTGGTCGAGCCAGTCGAGGATTTCCTGCAGGTTGAACGGCTTCCGAATCACGGGGCACTGGTGGTGCTCCAACCACGTGCGCACCTCCTCCGCCTCCGCATCCCCCGTCATGATCGCGATGCGACCATCGAGCCCGGGCCAACGGTGCACGATCGCCAGGTACAACGCGAGCCCCGACATCGTCGGCAGGCGGATGTCGAGCAGGATGGCGTCGGGCGTTTCGCTCGCGAGGAGCTCGTACGCGGTCTCGGCGCTGCCCGCGCCGATCATGCGGATGCCGTGGCGCGAGAGCGACCGCTCGAGCACGCGGCGCAGGGCTGCCTCGTCGTCGACGACGAGGATGGTCGGGGACGTCATGCGGACGAGACCGAGGCCTGCGTCGGCGGCGCGGTCAGGAAATGCTGCGCCACGCGCGCGAGCGCGTCGTCCGAGCCGAGCGAGAGCCGCATCTCGCCGGCGGTGAGTCCCAGGTAGGCGCGGGCGTGCAGCTGCAGCGTCTTGGTCTGGGAATACCCCAGACGCTTGGCCACGTCCTCGATCGTGAAGCCGGGGTCCTGCAGCAGCCGGTGAGCGTAGAGCACGCGCGCGGCACAGAGGAAATGCCGTGGCGACGGGAGTCCGACCCGCGTGAACCACCGCTCGCAGGTGCGCCGGTCGACCCGCGCGCGTGCCGCGACCTGGCCGACCGTCTGCACCTCCCCCGGCGAACGGAGCGCCTCCTCCAGCACCCAGCGCAGCTCGCTTGGCAGCGGCGAAAGCGCCGCGGCGAGCTGGTCGAGGAGTTGGCGGGATGAGGAGCGCGCCTCCTCCTGCCCCAACACCTCGCGGAGCCGGCTCGGGTGATCGTCGTAATTCGCGAAGACCACGTGCTGGATGCCTCGCTGGCCCAACGCCAGGAGCACGCCTGCGGTCTGAGGGGTGAGGGTCGTGTAGAGAATCAGCGGAAGGGAGGGAAACAGTACCCGCAGCCGCTCGATCTCTTGCGAGCGCGCATCCCCCGACAGCAGGGGATCCACCACCGCCAACTCCACCGGTCGTCCGCGGATGGCTCCGAGCACGTCGTCCCACGTTTGGGCCTGGGCGACGTCGAATCGCGACGCCGCAGCCCGGCGGAGCTTGTGGAACTGGACGTCCGAAACGGCGGCTAAAACGAGCATAAATGCCCCAAAACCCCCAAATGTCGCAAAATCGCCCTACGATGCCGCAAAAACGCCCTAAAAACTGGACGCCCGCGCCCTGAGCTTGTGGTGTCCTGTAGCGCTGGTACCACACCCAGGTATTCGGAGGTTCTCATGTCCCGGATTCGCGCCCTCTTCGCTGTCTTGGTCGTCGCCTTCGCCCTCTCGACTGTCGCCTGCGCCGACGCCACCGCTCCCCGTCACGGCTGCGATACGAACAACAGCAACACCTGCCACTAAGCGACTCAGGACGCGAGCTGCGCGAGGGACTCCGACACCTCGCGCAGTTCGTTTGTCTGCACGATCGGCTCGGTGGCGAGCAGCGACTCCTGCGCCAGTGCCTGCTCGCAGTCGTGGAGCCCTCCGAGAATGCGCTCGATCTTGAACTCGAACTCGTGCAGCTTGGCGACGCTCGCGACCTCGAGCGCTTCCTTCATCAACGCTTCGGCCCGGCGGAACCTGCCAAACCGCGCCTGTCCGATTCCTTGCTTCAGGTAGAAGTCGGCTAGGATGTTGGGCGGCATGTCCGCGATGTGCTCCTCACAGCGCTCGCGCCACCGCGCGAATCCAACGTGGTCGCGCCGGAATGATGCGCTGTACATCAGCTCCACCATGGCGTTGCTGCTGGTCTCCCGCGTGCCGCCGCGTCGGACGACCTCTCCAAGGGCGCGCTCCGCTCCGGTAGTATCACCCAGGCTGAGGAGCATGATGCCCAGGTCCCCGAGCGCGCGCATCCGGGAATCCTCTTCCTCGTACAGCTCGAACGCTCGCCAGGCGTGTGGAATCGCGTCTGGGGCCTGTCCCATGTGGAATTGCGCCACCGCGATGCCGTGCTCCGCCCGCGCTTCGGCGTCCTGCTCGCCCACCGATCGCGCGTCGGCGAGGACTCCCAGGAGGGATCGCTCCGCCTCCGCCAGGTTGCCGCGCCCGAGCACCGAGTTCGCCCGACCGATGCGCGAGAGCAACGCCGAGTAGCGATCGCCGGCGGTCGTTGCCAGTTCGCCAGCCTCGGTGTACGCCGTCTCCGCGTCGTCGAACCGGTTCAGCTTTCGGTTGACGCGGGCGAATCGCAGGTGCGCGGCGACGACGTCGGCCGACGACAGCCGCGTCCCCACCACGACGAGCAGCGTCGTCAGGACGTCGATCGATTCTTCGAGCCGCAGCTCGTCTTCGAGGAAGTGCGCGTACGCGAACAGCGCGGGCGCGATCAGCTGGACTTCGCCCAGGCGGTGGGCATCGGCGGCGCTCGCCGCGATGCCGTGGACGTGCGCCCCCTCGGTCGCGACGGCGCGCAGCTCGCGGCAGAATCGGTCCGTGGCCATCCACTGATAGTGGAATGCATCCGCCGACGCCGGTGCGCGATCCGAAGCAAGCAGGTCCACCAGCCGCAGCGCGAGGAACGCGCCCTGGCCAAGGCGCGCGTCGAGCGTCGTGGCGGTCTGGCGGCCGGACACGCGTTGCAAAAAGATGGCGTGGGGGAGCGATTCGAACTTGAGGCGTGAAACCGGCATCCCTTATCTCCCAGTCGGCACGTGGCTTGGTGCTCCCGGCAAGGGCAGGGACCATGCCTCAATGCAACGTACGGCCGGCACTGAAGATAGCGGTTTCCGGCTAGGCGCGTTAGGCCGCAGATTTCGCGTTTTCATGCTTTTCGCCGCACGATTCCGATGCCGCTCTCAGGCACGGCCAGCCCTTTATTCGGGCCATGCGCCGGGGAATCACACTTGCCGAAATGGCCGTTGTACTGGCGATTGTGGCGATCGTGACCGCCATCACCTTACCCCGCCTCGGGGGCCTCCTGGACTGGATGGCGGTGAACGCGGCCGCACAGGAAGTCTCGACCGCTATGGCCGTGGCTCGGAGCTTGGCGGTCATGCAAACCAGTCGCAGCCGGGCGGTTATCGCGGCGGATAGCCTCCGAATCGACCGCTGGACGGGCGATTCCTGGAGGCCCATGGAACGCTGGCCTGGACCCAGGTCCCACGGCGTGGCGCTCGAGGTATCCAACCCGGAGATCGTGTTCGACCCTATTGGCATGGGGTGGGGGCTGTCGAACACGAAGGTGGTGCTGCGCCGCGGGGATCGCTCGGAGACGATCACGGTATCCCGGCTGGGCCGGGTCAAGCGGTGGTAAGCGGATGCAACCAATTCCAGGGCCGAGGCATCATAGGGGTGGACTAGTGAAACATCCGGCAGGGCAGCGCGTATTCAGCTATGTGTCATTCGTTGGTCGCGGCCGAAGTGTGACGGCCACTTCGCCCGACCGCCAACCCGGGGAGTTGTAAGCCCCGGGTTTGGTTTTTCCACCTACTCGGTCCTGACCCCGAGGACCTCGAGGGTCAGCGTGACGCGGTCCGCCACCCGGACCGTGTTGGCGGGCCCGCCTCTGAAGGGCCTGATTCCAAAGTCCGTCTGTTTCACCGTGAAACTGCCACTCGCCCGGAGGGTATCCCGTCCGATCGTGGCCGTCACATCCGCACCCACGTCCCGGGTTTGGCCGGCGATCGTGAGCTGCCCCTCCGCGTGGAACCCCTCCCCCGTCGGCGCGACGCTCGTCGAAACGAATGTGATCAGCGGATACTGGTCGACGTGAAGCACTTCCGTGCGCATCGCCTCGGTCACCTTGCGGATTTCGCTCGTGTCCGGTGGTGTCATGACTTCGAGGCTGTCGGTGGGAATCGAGACTTCGACCCTCGAATTGGCGGGAGCGCCGGGGTAGTACACGACGCGCCCGGAGAAGACCCGAGCGCGAACGACGTGGCTGTGGCCTGCGAAACCGAACAGTCCTGCCTTCCCCGTCTTCACCTCGAACCGGCTCCCGGGCGACAGGACGTACACGACGGAGTCCGCTGAGGGCTCCTGGGCGCGCGCGGCGACCGCGAGGAACGACGTAACGGCGGCCAGCGCCAGGGGAGGGACGATCATGCGGCCCGGGCGAGATAGCGGTCGAGTCCCTGCTCGAACGAAAGCGGGTGGATGTCGAACACCGACTCGATGGCGTTAGCGGGCGTCGCCCCGCCTTCGACCAGCATCTGGAGCTGATCGCTCGTCAGCGGCGCGGCCCCTCCGAACAGATCGAATACGCGAGCCGCCGCTCGCGCCAAGTCCAAGGGCAGGTGGACGAGCGGCCTCGGGTGACCCGCCGCGCGCCCGATGGCGCGCACGAAGGCTTCGTATGTCATCGGCGCGGGCCCGCCGAGCTCGAAGGCGCCGGTGAACCGACCGTTCTCCGCCGCCAGTGCGAACGCGAGGGCCACGTCCTCGATCCACACTGGCTGGGTGGCGAACTGCCCGTCCCCGAACATCGGCACCACGGGCGACCAGCGGTGCAGCCGGGCGAGCGTGCGGATGGGAACGCTCTCCGGCCCGCTGATGATCGACGGTCGGAAGATCGCGTACGAGAGACCGGAGCCGCGGACCAGCTCCTCGGCTTCCCACTTGGTCCGGTGGTACGGAGTCGCGTCACGCGCGTCTCGCGCGCCGATCGCGCTCATGTGAACGACTCGTCCCACGCCCGCCTGGCGCGCGGCGGCCAGGACGCGCCGCGTCCCTTCGACGTGCACATCCTGGAAGGTAGCACGCCCCGACTCGACGATGATGCCGACCAGATGGACGACGGCGCTGGCGTCGCGAACCAGGAGCGCCAACCCTCCCGGATCCGACAGGTCGCCAGCCACGAGCTCGACGGGGAGGTTTCTCAAGGCGTCGGCACGGCGGGGGTTGCGTACCAGGGCTCGCACCGAATGTCCGCGCCGTGCCAGCAGAGCGGCAACGTGCCGTCCCACGAATCCGGTGGCTCCGGTAACGGCGATCAGCACATGCGGGGCGAGACTCAGCTGGAAGTGGTACCGCTCTCGTCGAGGAACACGAGCGTCTTGCGCCGGGCCACCACCGTCGTGAGCGCCTCGTAGACCCTCGGATCGAGCACGGTGCCCGCGAGGTCGGCGATCCGCTCGACGGCCTTCTCGGGTGTCATTTTCTCCTGGTAGGCCCGTGAGGTGCTCAAGGCGTCGAACACCTCGGCCGCGCCGATGATCCTGGCGGCGAGAGGGATCTCCTCTCCCCGCAGGCCGTCCGGGTAGCCCGTACCGTCCCAGCGCTCGTGGTGGTAGCGCACTGCCGGCATGATGTCGCCAAGGTGTGAGAGGGGCGCGAGGATCTGCGACCCGATCACGACGTGCTGCTTCACATGCTCGAACTCCTCGGGCGTCAGAGCCCCCTGCTTGTTCAGGACGGCCTCCCGCGTACCGATCTTGCCGATGTCGTGGAGGCGGCCGGCCACCCTCACGTGCTCGACCTCTTCCTCGGACAAGCCGAGCTGGTGGGCTACCGTGGCCGACATGTCCGCGACGCGCGCCGAGTGGCCCCGCATGTACGGGTCCTTGGCTTCGAGGGCGTTCACGAGGGCTTCGAGCGTGGCGATCGACAGCCGCTCGAGCTTCATGCGCTCCCGCTGGACCTCGGCCGTCCGCGTCGTCACCTCTTCCTTGAGCCACTGGTTCAGCTGGCGGTTCTCGAGCAGCATCTCCCGTCGCTTCAACGCCCGCTGCACGGCCCGCCCCAGGTCGGCGAGCTCGATCGGCTTCGTCAAATAGTCCATGGCGCCCCGCTGCATGCACAGCGCCGCGCTGGTCGCATCGTTCACCGCGGTCAGCATGAGGATGGCGAGCTCGGGCTCCACTTCGAGCGCCTGAGGCACGAGGTCCACGCCGCTCGTCCCCGGCATACGGATGTCGCACAGCATGAGGGACACCCGGTGGCGCCTGAGCTGTTGCAGGGCTTCGTCGCCCGTACCCGCGACGTACACCTCGAATTGCTGTTGTGCGAGGAACTTCTTGAGGGCGTTCCGGATCGGCTCCTCGTCGTCCACGACCAGAATCTGGACGGGACCCCCCGGTATGTCGGCCACTCGCAACTCCTTCCGTGATTCCTGAGTGAAAATGGGGCTCGCCGGCCTGTCCGGACAGCCCTCAGTCGCTTGCGGCCACGAACTTGAGGTTGACTGGCGCGGCCAATAGACCGGCGCGGTGTGCCCGATCGAGCAGCTCGGCTACCGCACGGCGGCCGGTCGCGCCGTAGTCCACCGTGTAGTCGTTGACGTACATCCCGATGAAGCGGTCGGTGCGCGCGGTGTCGAGCCCACGGCTATAGGCGCTCGCGTGCGCGAGCGCTTCCGCGCGGTGCGCGAGGCCATACTCGATGCTGGCCTTCAGGTCGCGGGCGATGTCACGCATCAACGGCTCGCCCAGATCGCGGCGCACCGCGTTTCCCCCGAGCGGGAGGGGCAGGCCGGTTTCGCCGTGCCACCATTCACCCAGGTCGACCCAGAGGTGCAACCCGCGGTCGCCGTATGTGAGCTGCCCTTCGTGAATGAGGACGCCCGCGTCGGCGCGGCCGGCCGCGACGTAGTCCTCGATCTGGTCGAACGGGACGACGACGTGCCGCACGTCGGGCTGGTACAGCTTGAGCGCCAGAAAGGCGGTGGTGAGCTCTCCCGGCACGGCCACGACGCGCCCCGGGGCGGCGAGTGCCGTGCGCGGGTCGGCGGGCCGAGGCGCGGCAGCGACGATCCGGGGTCCGTACCGATCGCCGATGCTCGCCCCGTGAGCGAGCAGCGCATACCGCTCGGCGAGGTATGCATAGGCATGGAGCGAAACCGCGGTCACCTCCAGCTCGCCGGCGAGCGCCCGTCGGTTCAGCGATTCGATGTCGCCGAGTTCATGGATGTAGCGCCGGCCCGCCGTGTCTATGCGACCTGCGGCGAGGGCCCAGAACATGAACGCGTCGTCGGCGTCCGGGCTGTGCGCCAGCCGGATCGTGCGCGGCGGGTCAGACACCGCGCTTCGGGGCGCCACGTGTCACCTGCGTCGCCTGTTCGTGAAACGCGTCCAGATTCTGCGCATGCTCGGTGTATTCGGGCCGCTGGCGCGCTCGCTCCCGGGCTTCGTTCTTCAGGAAGTCCGCGTACGCCCGTCGCGCCCCGGCGCTCTGGCGCTCGAGGTCGAGCGCGCGGGCCCGGAGCATGAACCCAAACAAGTGGGTGGGTACGGCGCGGCGGATGGTGTCCGCCTGCGCCAGGGCCGCCGTCGCGTCTCCGGCCGTCAGCTCCAGGACGCCGATGTGATAGCGGGCATCCACGTCCAGGGCGGGAAGCATCGCATACGCCTGGATCGCCATGGGGAGGAAGAACTCGGCGCTGTCCGCTTTGCCTTCGGTGTGCAGCGTCATGACTCGGTTGTACAAGCGCGTGGCGCGCTCTTCGGGCGACATTTGGGAGATGTCGGGAGCAGGGAGCTGGGAGCGGGGAGCGGTGGCCTCCGGAGCATCGCCTGTTCCGTGCTCCCTGCTCCCAGCTCCCAGTCGCAGTGCGACCACCGTCAGCAACGCCCCCAACGCCGCCCCGGCCACACCCCACGGAAGACCCGCTCGCCACCCGGCCGCCTCGGCTCGAGCGACTTGAGCACCGCACTTGTGGCAAAACCTCGCCGTCGGGGCGAGGGCAGTTCCGCACGCGCTACAGTTCACTGGGCCGGAATCTAACTGGCAGGAATGCCTGTGGGAGCGCATAGTGTAGCCGCATGAGCGCCCCATTTCCGGGTTCGGAACGCGCGAAGCATATGGGCGAGTTGAAGCGCGGCGAGGAGCGCTGGGAAGTGTTCATCGAGATGCAGCCGGACACCGAGGTCGGCGCTGTGCGCGGGCGTGTGCACTTCGTGAACGGGGAGCGACGGCGCACGACGAGCTGGGTTTTCCTCGAACGTACCGAGCGCGAGATCCAGGAGCGCTTCGGGGAATTTTCGGCCGTCGAGCTGTGGCACTTCGTTCAGGCGATCGATGGCTGATTTTTCCCTGTGTGGAAAACCGTGCAGGTAATGCACATTTCGGATTACAACTTCGCCGTCAAGTAAACGTTGCAACGTCATAGCTGGTGAGTTGTTGCGCGGATGACACGAAACGGTTGACACTCCGCCACGGCGCCGGTACCTTCCCGCATGCCGATGCCTGCAATTCCCTTGGAATGCCCCGAGAGCCCGCGGCCCGAAACTCGCCACGGGCTCTCGTCATTCGTAGCACCGTGTGTGTCCGTCCCTCTCAGCGACAGTTCTAGGAGACCGATCTTATGACCGCGATGTTGGAGCCAGCTACGTCCACCCCCGGGGCGAAGTCCGCCACCAGTGCCTCGCCGGCCGACGTGGTTCGGAAAGCGAAGGAAGCCGGCGTGCAGGTGGTGGACCTGAGGTTCACCGACCTTCCGGGCACCTGGCAGCACTTTTCGATCCCGTTGAAAGAGCTCACCGAGGACCTCTTCAAAGAGGGCATCGGGTTCGACGGCTCCTCCATTCGCGGCTTCCAGGCGATCAACGAGAGCGACATGTTGCTGTTTCCGGATCCGGCGACCGCGTTCGTGGATCCGTGCCTCGAGGTGCCCACGCTCTCGCTCACGTGCGACATCGCGGACCCGATCACCGGCGAGCGCTACTCGCGCGACCCCCGGTACGTGGCCCAGAAGGCCGAGCAGCACCTCGTGAAGAGCGGCATCGCGACGACCGCCTATTACGGCCCCGAGGCGGAGTTCTACATCTTCAACTCCGTGCGCTTCGACCAGAACGCGCACGAGGGCTATTACCACATCGACTCCGAGGAAGGGATTTGGAACTCGGGGACGAACGGCAGCCCGAACCTGGGGCACCGCCCGCGGCACAAAGAGGGGTACTTCCCCGTGCCGCCCGTGGATCGGTTGCAGGACCTGCGGTCCAAGATCATGCTCGCGATGATGGCGTCGGGAATCGAAGTCGAGGTCCACCACCACGAGGTGGGGACCGCGGGTCAGACCGAGATCGACATGCGATTCAACACGCTGGCGCGCATGGGCGATCAACTCATGATGTACAAGTACATCGTGAAGAACGTCTGCCACCAGCACGGCTACACGGCGACGTTCATGCCCAAGCCGATGTTCGGCGACAATGGCTCCGGGATGCACGTCCATATGAGTCTCTGGAAGGACGGGAAGAACCTGTTCTTCGACGCCAACGGGTACGCGCTGCTCTCTGAGAGCGCGCGTTGGTACATCGGCGGGCTCATCAAGCACGCGCCCGCGCTGCTCGCGTTCGCCGCGCCCACGACCAACAGCTACCGCCGTCTGGTCCCGGGCTACGAGGCGCCGATCAACCTCATCTACTCGCAGCGGAACCGCTCGGCCATCTGCCGGATCCCCGTGTACTCCAAGTCACCGAAGGCGAAGCGCATCGAGTTCCGGGCCCCCGATCCGTCGAGCAACCCGTACCTCACGTTCGCGGCCCTGCTCATGGCCGGCCTGGACGGTATCAAGCACAAGATCGAGCCGCCCAAGCCGATGGACGTGGACCTCTACGATCTCGAGCCCGAGGAGCGGAAGCACGTGAAGAACACGCCGGGCTCGCTCTCCGAGTCGCTCGCGGCCCTCGAAGCGGATCACGCCTTCCTGCTCGAGGGTGGGGTCTTCACGCCGGACCTGATCGAGACGTGGCTCGCGTACAAGCGCGCCAAAGAAGTGGATCCCGTGGCGTTGCGGCCGCATCCGTATGAGTTCTTCTTGTACTACGACGTCTGAGGTGGAGCGGCGGTAGAGGATGGTAGAGGTCGGTAGAGGACGGTAGAGGTAATCGTGACCTCTACATCCTCTGCCGACCTCTACCGTCTTCTAGCGTCCTCACATATGGCCACCACCAAGACCACCGGCGCTTCTAAGCGCGACATCCTCGAGCTCTGCAAGAAGCAAGGGATCAGCTTCTTGCGCCTCCAGTTCACCGATATCCTCGGCGTCAACAAGAACGTCGAGGTCCCCGACAGCCAGTTCGAAAAGGCGCTGGAGGGGGACATCATGTTCGACGGCTCGTCGATCGAGGGGTTCGTGCGGATCGAGGAGTCGGACATGGTGCTGAAGCCGGACCTCGAGACGTTCCGCGTGCTGCCGTATGACGACGAAGGCGGCCGCGTCGCCCGGCTGATCTGCGACATCTACAACCCCGACGGCACATCGTTCGCCGGGTGTACCCGCCAGACGCTGAAGCGGCAGATCGCGAAGGCCAAGAGCCTGGGCTTCCAGATGATGGCCGGCGCCGAGGCGGAGTTCTTCATCTTCCAGCTCGATGCGGGCGGCGACCCGACCACCGACACGCACGACCAGGGCGGGTACTTCGACCAGACACCGGTCGACCGCGCCGAGGAAATCCGTCGGCTGATCATCCGCGACCTGGTCTCCATGGGCTTCGAAGTCGAAGCCGGGCATCATGAAGTCGCGCCCGGTCAACACGAAATCGATTTTCGATACACCGAAGCGCTCGAGACGGCGGACAACCTCGCGACCTTTCGGTTCATCGTCCGCAACGTCGCCTACCGCCACGGATTCATCGCGACGTTCATGCCCAAGCCGATCTTCGGCCAGAACGGCTCCGGCATGCACACGCATCAGTCGCTGTTCAAGGGCGACCAGAACGCCTTCCACGACGCGAAAGGCAAGTGGGAGCTGTCGAGCACGGCGCTGCAGTATGTGGCCGGGTTGCTCAAGCACGCGTGTGGCTTCTGTGCCGTGACCAACCCCCTCGTCAACAGCTACAAGCGACTGGTTCCGGGATACGAGGCGCCGACGAACGTCGCTTGGTCCATGCGGAACCGATCCCCCCTGGTGCGGATTCCCGATCGGCGGGGCATCGGCACCCGCTGCGAGCTCCGCATGCCCGACCCGTCGGCCAATCCGTACCTCGCGCTGGCGGTCCAGCTGGCGGCGGGCCTCGACGGCATCGAGCGCAAGCTCGTGCCGCCCGACCCCGTGAACAAGAACATCTTCACGATGAGCTTTCGGGAGCGGCGCAAGTTCCGCATCGACGAGCTGCCGCGGGATCTCCACGAGGCGCTGAACGAGCTCGAGAAGGACGACGTGATTCGCGCCGCCCTGGGCGAGCACATCTACGAGCGTTTCGTCGAGGCGAAGCGGGAGGAGTGGCAGGAGTACATCGGACAGGTGAGCGAGTGGGAGTTGAAGCGATACCTCGGGCAGTACTGACCGGCGCGGATCGTCAGTGATCCGCGGGATGAGCGATCAGTCGCCCGAGCGACTGCATCACGACCGCGAGTCGTTCTTCGAGCACATGGATCTCCCGCGCGTGGCCCAGGTCGAGCGCCGCGGCGATCCGCAGCTGGGTCAAGGCTTGCTGCGCCGACCCGCGCGCATGTGCGAAAAACCGGCGCCGCTCGGGGCCGGTCCCCCGCCCTGACGCTTCCGCTATGTTGGAGCTGATGGAGAGAGCCGCGCGCACAAGCTGATCCGCCCGGCTCGCGGCGCCGGGTCCCGCCAGCGTGCGGCTCAAGCGAGCCGCCTGCACGGCGACCTCCAGCGCGAGCTCGTGAACCTGCAGACGTCGCCCGTGGGTGCGCGTGGCCATGCGCTACCATAGCGGAGGAGCCGGTTGAGAGCGGTATCCTTTTCACGCCCTGGTGCCACGTTCTTCCGCATTCCCGCAGTGCGACGCCTTCTCCCGGCGCTGGCGCTGGTCGGAACAGGGCTGGGGGGAGCCTGCGATCCCACCTCCCGCCCCGGCGACACGCGGGGGTATCAGAGCGCCGCTCGCTGGGAGTGGCATGGCCGGGTGTCGGTCCGGCAGGATACCGCCCTTACCATGACGCGGCTCGCGCTCGACACCACAGCCGGTGGAGGGGATGTGGGCCTCGCCCGGTACGACTTCAACCCGGCGGAGGGGGAGGGGGACGAATACTCATTGACGCTCGCGTTCGACTTCGGGCGGGTGCGCGACCTGCGGCCGGGGGTCCCGTACACGCTCGGGCCACCGCCGGCCCGCATTCCCGCCTACGGCACGGTGACGTGTTTTTGTGGACCGATGAAGCCGGATTCCGTGCAAGGCACCTTCCTGCTCGCGACCCGTGGCCTGCGGCAAATCACCGGCCGGGTTGATGCGACCCTGTATTTTACGGAATGGAATGCCCCCTCGCGGCACGTGACCTACTCGCTGCACCAGCGCATTGACTTGGTCAAGTAGTTCGACGGTCCGGCGCACGGGCCGAATTGTCGGGGGAACGACGGCGGTGCTACTCGCCGTCGCGACCGTGCGTCGCGTTGACGCCCAAACCGCGGCCCCCTCCCTCCCGCCCGCCCGAACCACGATCGATACCATCATCATCGTCAACCGGAACATCTTCGACCTGCAAGAGGACGCCTCCAGCTTCCTCGCCCGGCTGGCGAACCGCCTGCACGTGCGCACCCACGCCGGCATCATTCGCCGCACGCTGCTCGTCAATCCCGGTGAGCCCTACGATTCGGCCCGGATCGCGGAGAGCGAGCGGGCGCTACGCAACCTCCACGTGTTCAGCCAGGTGCGAATCGATACGACGCGACTCGACGGGCGACTGGCGCTCCGCGTAGCGACGACGGACGGCTGGAGCACCAAGCCGCAGCTCGGCTACACGTCGGCCGGGGGGGATGTCACGTGGCTCGCCGGCGTCGTGGAAGACAACCTGCTCGGCACGGCCACCCAGTTGGTCGCGGTCTATAACCACACCCCCGACCGCAACATCTTCAATCTTGGCTATGCGAGCCCGCATTTCTTCTCCCGTCGCACCCAGCTACAGCTCTCGTACAACGGCAAGTCGGATGGGAAAGAAGGAACCTGGTTCCTCGGCGCGCCGTTTTACGAGACCGCGGCGCGTCACGCGCTCGCCACCGATGGGGAGGCCGCCGACGAACGCGTCCTCGTGTTCAAGGACGCCGACACGGCCGCGATCGTGTTCCGGCGCGCCCTTGCGGTAGGCGTCACGGCGGGCTGGGCGCCACATGCCACCACGCGGGACTTCGTCAGGCTCTTCGCGAGCGGGCGGTGGCGGCGGGAGGACTTCGACTCGACGGACGTAGACCCGTTCCCGAGGTCGGTATTCGGGACGGTCGGTGCGGGACTGGACGTCGGGCATGTGCGGTTCCAGGTGCTCGAGCGCTTCAATTCGTATGCGCGCCGCGAGGATGTGGATGTGTCGCAGCTGTTCCACCTTGGCGTGTGGGCGGCGCCACGCGCGTGGGGATATCCCGACGGAGCCGCGGGTGTGGGACCGGAGGTGAGCGCTCAGGTGGCGGCCCCGTGGGCCGGCGGGTTCGCGACGCTGCGCGTGGCGGGGAACGGGGTGTTCACGTCTGGGCGGCCTGACTCCGGTCAGGTGTCCGGCGCCTTCACGATTGCGAGTCAGGACCTGGCCCCTCACACCCTGATTCTGCACGTGGAAGCGGCCCGGCAGCGGCGGCCCAAGTTCGGAGAGCAGTTCGACTTGTGGAACACGAGGAACGGACCGCGGCTGTGGGGCATTCATCAGTTCAGCGGCACGCAGATGCTCTGGCTCGCGTTCGAGGACCGGGTACTCGTCGCTGACGACGCCTGGGGACTGATGGGCATCGGCCTGGCTCCTTTCGTCGACTACGGCGGCGCCTGGTACGCCGGGGTGGAGCCGGCGCGGCTCGGGGGTGACGTGGGTCTTTCGCTGCGGATCGGGCCGACGCGCGCCGTGCGCGGCGATGTGGCCGAGATCGCGTTCGGCTACCGGTTCTGGAGGAATGGCTTCGTCCGTCCCCCCGGACGGTGGGGCCTGACGATTCGGAAGGGTGTGGCCTATTAGAAGGAGTCGGCGATGAGCCAGCGCGGGCGAATGGCGGTCTTCATCAGCATCGTCACCAGTGTGTGGGCACTGCTGCACGTGTACGTCGGGGAGCGGATCCTCGGTCAGGAGCCCCTCCCCGTCGTATGGCGCGTGCTCGGCTGGGCCGGCCTCCTCTTGCTCGCGGCGGGCCCCGTGCTCGCGTTCACGGCAGGCCGCTCCCCGCGGCTCCCGGCGCGGCGGGTGATCGAGGTTGCCGGCTTCACCGCCATGGGGTTGTCATCGCTCCTCATCGTCTTTGCGTTCGCCGGGGACGTGCTGCGCCTCCGGGCCTGGCTCGGCGCCGGGGCCTCCACGCTCGCGGTCGTGGGCGGTGCGCTCTTGGCCCTCGGTGCAGGCCTTTGGATCGCGCGCCGGCCCGCGACCGTGCGCGTCGTCCAGGTGCCCATCACCGGCTTGCCTACCGATCTCGAAGGGTTTCGCATCGTGCAACTTTCCGATCTGCACGTGGGACCCACCCTCCGGCGCGGCTTCGTGGAACGGGTGGTGAAGACGGCGAACGGGCTCGCACCGGATCTCATCGCGTTGACCGGGGACGTGGCCGACGGCTTTCCGCCCGCGCTGCGAGACGAGGTGGCTCCACTCGCGGCGCTCCGGGCGCCGCACGGCAAGTTCTTCGTGACCGGGAACCACGAGTACTACTGGGACGCGGTGGCGTGGGTGCGCGAGCTCGAGGGCCTCGGGTTCAAGGCACTCGTGAACGGCCACCGACTGATCCGTCGCGGGACCGGCCGCATCGTGGTCGCGGGGGTCACTGACCTGTCGGGGGGATGGCTTCCCGGTCACGCATCCGATCCGGCCGCGGCGGTCGCGGGTGCGCCGGAAAGCGACGTAAAGGTCCTGCTGGCGCACCAACCCAAGAGCGCGTTCGCGGCGCGCGCCGCCGGCTATGACCTCCAGATCTCCGGTCATACCCATGGCGGTCAGTACTTCCCGTTCAATCTGTTGGTGCGGCTGTTTCAGCCGTTCGTCGCGGGGTTGCATCGGCTCGAGGCCATGTGGTTGTACGTCAGCCGCGGCACCGGATACTGGGGACCGCCGCTGCGGCTCGGGGCGCCGGCCGAGATCACGCTCATCCAGCTGACGCGGGCCTAGGCCCGTCTTTCCACAGCGCCCTGTCCTGGCCACTCGTCGCACGAGCGAGACCATTCATCGCAGCCGCGTTCCCCCGGACGCCAGGCTCGCGTACCTATGGAGGGCCGTCCCTTTCCCTCCACCGGAGGCGAATCGTCCATGCCACGTCTCGCCCTGCTCGCGATCCTGCTCGGTGTAGCCACCGCCTGCACGGGAACGGAGAATGTCGCCGCGACGCGCGAGGCTCTCCAGAACGCCGACCGCGCCTTCGATCTGGCGACGAGCGAACGACGGCTCGACGGGTGGGTCGAGTTCTTCGCCGAAGACGGCGCGATGCTGCGTCCGGGCGGGGCGGTGACGGGACGCGCGGCGATCCGCGAGCACATGAGCCCCGTGTTGCGCGATACGTCCTTCACCCTGCGATGGAAACCGACGCATGCCGACGCTGGGGCGTCCGGCGACCTCGGCTACACGGTGGGCCGGTACGAAGCGCGGCGGCGTGACGAAAAAGGTGGGGCGGCGGTCCGCACGGGGACGTACTTGACGATTTGGAAAAAGCAGGTGGACGGATCGTGGAAGGTCGTGCTCGACACCGGCGTGGAGGATCCGCCGACCGCCGTCGCGTCCGTTCACTGAAGCGCCATTCGTCGCGCCCGCGCCGCCGTTCGGCGCGCGCCGGGCGCGTTTCGTCGCTCGCGGCACGACCCTCGCGAGTCGCCGCGGCGGCGCCGTATACTTCACGGTGAAACGACGAAAGGAATTCGTCGCACCGTGACCGTCTCCGGCCCGACCCTCACCGGTCGCCGCATTCACGCACCCTATCCACGCTGGTGGGTGGTCCTCGCCGCCTGGATGCTCTGGGGCCTCCTCTGGTCTACCCAGGTGGCGCTCTATTCGCGCTTGGGCGGCAAGCCCATGCCGTACCTCCTGGCGCTGCGCGTGCAGATGCCGCTCGGCTTCGCGTGGGCGCTCTTGACGCCGGGGATCGTCTGGCTGGGGCGTCGGTATCCGCCCTTCGAGGGGCCGCGCTGGCCGCTCGGACTCGCGGTCAATCTGGTCGTGAGCATGGTGATCGTGTATCTGCTGGGGCTCGGGCAGATCGTGAACGAGCGCGCGGCGCTCGGCTCCACGCCGCGCGACCTGCCGCTCCTGATCGCCGGCGTGCGATCGTGGTTGTTCTGGCTCAGTTCCGACGGCTTGCTCTACTGGGCCGTCCTCGCCATCGATTCCGGCGTCACGCGCTACCGCGAGGCGCGCGAACGCGAGCTCCGGGCGTCGCAACTCGAGGCGCAGCTCTTCGAGGCCCGATTACAGTCGCTCAAAATGCAGCTCCAGCCGCACTTCCTGTTCAACGCGTTGCACACCATCGGCCAGCTGATCCGTACGGGACAGAATGCCCTCGCCGTGCAGGTCGTGGCCGGGCTCGGCGATCTGCTTCGACAATTGCTGGACAGCGCGACGACCCAGGAAGTGCCCCTCAAGCAGGAGCTCGATTTCCTTCGGAGCTACCTCGACATCGAGCAGATCCGGTTTCGGGATCGACTCAAGGTGGTGGTGGACGCGTCGGGCGACACGTTCGACGCGCGCGTCCCCCATCTCATCCTCCAGCCCCTGGTCGAGAACGCGATCCGGCACGGCATCACGCCGCGCACCACGGTGGGGCGGCTCCTCATCTGCGCGCGGCGGATCAACGGGAGCCTGCATCTCACCGTCCGCGACGACGGCGCCGGCCTGCCGCTGTCTGGCCTGTCGGCGCACGACAGCCTGGGCGTGGGTCTCGCCAACACGAGCGCGCGCCTCCGGCAGCTCTACGGCGACGAGGCGTCGTTCGACGTCGTGAACGCCGAGGACGGCGGGGCGATCGCCCACATCGTGCTGCCGTTTCGCCTCGCGGCGGCCGACTGGCGCGGGGCGCAGGAGCCTTGACCGATGCGCCCGATCCGTACGTTGATCGTCGACGATGAGCCCGCGGCGCGGGATGGGATGCGGCATCTCCTCGCGGCGGACCCCGAGATCGTCCTGGCGGGCGAGTGCTCGAACGGTCGGGAGGCTGTGGCGGCGATCCGGGACACCAGCCCGGACCTCGCGTTCCTCGACGTGCAAATGCCGGAGCTCGACGGGTTCGGTGTGCTGCGCGAGGTCGGTGTGGAGCGAGCCCCGGCGGTCGTCTTCGTGACGGCGTTCGATCAATACGCCTTGCGGGCCTTCGACGTGCACGCCATCGACTATCTCCTGAAGCCGTTCACCGACGATCGCTTCCGCCAGTCGCTCGATCGGGCCAAGCAGCTGGTCCGCCAGGGACGCCTGGGCGACCTCTCGCGCAAGCTCGCGGCGCTGCTCGACAACGACGAGTCGGCCCCCCCCGCGCCGCGCTACCTCGATCGGCTCGTGGTCAAGTCGGGAGGAAAGGTGACGCTGCTTCCCGTCGGGGAAATCGAGTGGATCGACGCCGAAGGGGACTACGTGCGGATCCACGTCGGCAAGACGTGGCACCTGCTGCGCGAGACGATGAAGAATCTCGAGGACCAGCTCGACGCCGCGCGATTCGTGCGGATCCATCGCTCGACCATCGTGAATCTCGAGAAGGTCAAAGAGCTGCAGCCGTTCTTCCGCGGCGAGTACGTCGTGGTCCTGCACAACGGCACCACGCTCAAGCTCTCGCGCGGCTACCGCGACAATCTCGAAGCCCGGCTCGGCCGTACGTTCTGAGACGGCGACCCGCCGCGCCCCGCCAGCGTCTTGGCGCGCGGCACCGTCCACTCGTCGCCGAGCACTTGGCTGGTCTTCCGTGTCCCGGTAGCCTGGTAGCGCGCTCTCCGACGGAGCGTGTTGCTCTGGTCGCGGGCAGAGTGGGACGGCCGCTCTCCCCGACCGACCGAACCCGGGGCGCAAGCACCGGGTTTTGGTTTTTCCGGGTGCGACGTTCGTCGCGCTCCGGACGGCGGTCGTCTTGAGCGACGCGCCGCTCGTCGCAAACTCGTAGCGCCTCCTGGAACTTTCCCCTACCGTCGCCGGAGAGTGGCAGTCCGTCATGTCTCTCTTTCCAGGAGGACCCATCCATGCACTTGAACGTTCGAAGCGTATGCGCGGCAGCGGCACTCTGGCTGTCCGTCACCTCCCGCGCGCTCGCGCAGGAGCCGGTGACCATCACCGGGAAAGTGGCGGGCGACGGAGGCCAGGCGCTGGGGCAGGTGGAGATCGCCATTCCCTCGATGGGGCTGGGCGGCCTCACGCGGGATGACGGCAGCTTCGCGATCGTGGTCCCCGGGGCGCGCGTCTCGGGGCAGACGGTCACGCTCGTCGCACGGCGCCTGGGCTACAAGTCGCAGACTGCCCAGATCACCCTGACGTCGGGCGGGGGCGGCATCACCCACGACTTCGTGCTCGCGGCCAACCCGCTGCAGCTCGGCGAGGTGGTGGTGACGGGCGCGGGGACGAGCGCCGCGGCCAACGCGCTCGGCAGTGTCCGCAATAACGTCGCGGCCGATCAGATCGAGCGGGCGAGCGAGACGAACATGGTCGAAGCGCTCGCCGCGAAGGCGCCCAACGTGACCGTGATCCAGTCGTCAGGGGATCCGGGCGCCAGCGCCTTCATTAATATCCGCGGCATCAGCACCCTGTTGGGCAACAATCAGCCGCTGTTCGTGATCGACGGTGTGCCGGCGGACAACTCGACGTTCTCCACGTCGAACTTCAACGCGCCGGACGACGCTGGTGGCACTCTGCTGCAGGCGGGCCAGACCGAAGGCACCGTCTCGACGAACCGGGCGGCGGATATCAACCCCAACGACATCGAGTCAGTCGAGATCCTGAAGGGCCCGGCGGCGAGCGCGATCTACGGCGCGCGGGCCGCGGCGGGCGTGGTGCTGATCACGACCAAGTCCGGACGGTCGGGGCCGACGCACTTCTCGTTCCGGTCGTCCACCTCGTTCAACGACATCAACCACGCCTATCCGCTGCAGACGGCGTACGGCCAGGGGACGAACGGCATCCACGCCGACACGTCGTTCGGCGGCACGTGCGACAGCCCGGGTGCCGCGAGCTGCGCCCGCTCGTGGGGCCCGGCGATTCCCGCGGGTGCCACCGTCTATGACCACTCGAACGAGATCTACCAGGTCGGCCACACCCTCGATAACGGGTTCACCGTGTCGGGTGGGAACGACCGGACCACGTTCTACCTGTCGGGGGACTACAACCACGACCAGGGCGTGATCGTCGGGCCGAACAACGTGTTCAACCGCAGCACCGTGCGGTTCAAGGGGTCGCACCGGGTGATCGACAATGTGAAGCTCGGGGCGGACCTGTCGTTCGCCGATACGCGCGCCCGCTATACACAGCGCGGCAACAACACGAACGGCATCCAGCTCGGCGACCTCCGCACACCGCCGGACTTCAACAACCAGCCGTACGTGGTGGAGACCAATGCCGGGCCGCAGCAGCGCAGCTATCGCTTCCAGCACCCGACGGACGTCTCCCTCCTCGACGACCGCACGTTCGACAACCCGTTCTGGACGGCGTTCGAACAGTACAACTCGGCGAATGTCGGACGCGTGTACGGCAACGTGAACGCCGAGTACCTGCCGGTCGCCTGGTTGAAGGTCAACTACACCCTGGGCGCGGACTACTGGACGGATGAGCGCCTCGAGGGCTGCCCGGTCAGCTCGTCGTCGCCCTGCATTGCCGGGCGTGTGATCGAAGGGAAGATCGTCAACTACTCGATCGACCATAACCTCACCGCGTCGGCGAACTACACCTTGAACGAGAATCTGAGCGGGTCGATTACGCTCGGGCAGAACCTGAGCACCCGGAACAACCGGCAACTCGGGACGGTCGGACGCACGCTGGTGGCGCTCCAGCCGTTCAAGCTGGCGAACACGGTGACCCAGGATATCCCGCTCGACCAGGAGACGGTAATTCACGACGCCTCGTGGTTCGGGCAGGCGGGGCTCGATATCTCCAACCAACTGCACCTGATCGCGGCGCTGCGCAACGACGGCTCCTCGACGTTCGGCGCGTCGAACCTCCGCAGCTGGTTCCCGAAGGGCAGCCTGGCGTGGGAGTTCACCAAGGCCATCGGGGAGCAATCGTGGTTGTCCTACGGGAAGGCGCGCGTGGCGTACGGGGAGGCGGGGCAGGAGCCGCTGCCGTACCTCACGTCGCTTACCTTCACGAACGGCCTGCTCGGCGCCATTTCCCAGGGCACGGGCAACACCCCGACGCAGAACGGGATCGGCGGGCTCGTGACACGGTCGGAGCTGCGGCCGGCGACGACCCTCAAGCCCGAGCGCTCGAAGGAGTTCGAGGCGGGCCTGGACCTTGGCTTCTTCAAGGACCGGGCAGACGCCAGCGTGACGTGGTACAACAAGAAATCGTCTGACATCATCCTGCTCCAGCCACTCAACCCCTCGATCGGCTTCTTTGCGCAGGGGGCCAACGCGGCGACCATGCGGAACCGCGGGTGGGAAGTGTCGTTGAACATGCGGCCGGTGCAGAAGGCCGATTATGGGTGGGACGTCGGGTTGCAGTGGGCGAGAAACCGCAATCTCGTGCTATCGGTGGGCCAGCCGGTGCCCTCGACTTGCACGCCCGAGAGCACGACGACGTGCCCGTTCATTCCCATCGGCGACTTCAATAACCAGGTCGCGATGGTGGGCCAGCCGATCGGTGCATACCTGGGCAGCGGGTTCTACCGCTGCGGCATCTCGAGCAACACCGCGGTGCCGGAGGCCGGCGGGGCCGACATGGGAGCGCTGTGCGCCGGCAAGGCCAAGGGCGCGCTCTTCATCGGGAGCGATGGCTACCCGGTGCAGGACCAGGACCCGCGTATCGTGCAGGACCCGAACTACGACTGGACCGGGAGTGTGCGGACGGCGCTCCGCTATAAGAAGCTGCAGATCTCGGGGCTGCTCGATATCCGGCATGGCGGCCAGATCTGGAACGGCCCGAAGGGCGCGCTCTGGAGCTATGGGACGCACGGTGACACGCAAGTGCGCGCCAGCTGCACCGATCGCAACGACCCGGCGTCGTGCACGGGGAACCCCAAGATCTTCGGCCAGGGTGGCTGGTATGACGGCCCGGTCGTGGGGCCGGGGGCGGGGCAGACGGTCTCCATCGGCGAGTACTTCTACCGCAACGTCGTCGCCTGCCCGTTCATCGGGATCGACGAGCCGTGCATCGAGGACGCGGGGTTCGTGAAGCTGCGCGAGATCTCGGTCAGCTACACGCTCGATGCGCCCTGGGTGCAGCGCTCCCTCGGCTTCTCGAGCATCGACCTCCGCGTCAGCGGCCGCAACCTGAAGACGTGGACGAACTACACCGGCTACGATCCCGAGACCAACCTCGGGGGCGCCGTTTCGGCCAACGCCGGCGCCGGTGGCGTGGACTACTTCAACAATCCGCAGACACGTTCGTTCGTGTTCTCGGTCACCTTGAACCACTAACCCGAGGAGAACGACCTATGTATCGCAAGACATATGTCGCGCTCGCGTGTCTGGGGCTGCTCCTCGGGACGGCGGGCTGTGACACGTTCCTGACGGGCGACAAGCTGTCCAATAACCCGAACCTGCCGACGACGGCATCGGCGCAGCAGCTGTTCGTCGGCGTGCAGGCGGGTCAGTTCGCCTTCCAGGAAGGCACCATCGCGATGATGATGTGCGAGTGGGTCCAGGCCTGCTCGGCCGGGAACAGCCGCTTCGTACAGCAGATGGCGCAGTACGTGTTCAACGAGTCATCGAACATCGCCGCGAACAGTGCCGACTGGATTACCGCGTACGACGGCGGCGGGCTTATCGACATCAGAAACGTCGAAGCCGCCACGACCGCGACCGGAGATACCGTCTGGCTCGGAATCGCCCAGATCTGGGAAGCGCTCACCATGGGCACGGTGTCGTCCATGTGGGGGGATGTGCCCTACAGCGAGGCCGTTTCGGGTAAGACGAACCCGGTGCTCGACGACCGGTTCGTGATTCTGGGAAACCTCCAGACGCTCCTGACGACGGCCATCGCCAATCTCGGGAAGTCCGGCGCCGGTCCGGGGCCGAACGACCTGGTGCTCGGTGGGGACAAGGCGGCATGGACCAAGGTGGCCTGGACGCTGAAGGCGCGGTACTACATGCAGACCGCCGAGTCGCTCGGTGCGAGCGCGTACACCAACGCGATCGCGGCCGCGACCAACGGCATCAGCGATCCGACGGGCGCGAGCGACATGGCGTCGTTCCATACCACCGCCACCTCCGAGCGGAACATGTGGACCCAGTTCCAGACCAGCTCGGGGTTCGGCACCGACCTCGAAGGGGGCAAGTCGCTGATCGACATCCTCAAAGCGCGCAGCGACCCTCGGCTGTCGAAGTATTACTGTCCAGCGACGACGGCGACGTGGCACCACGGCGCCAAGTTCACGTCCAACGCGGCGATCGTCGACCCGAACGGCAACATGGAGCAGGTCACGGCCCTCGCGGGGGACTCGACTTCGGGCGCCACACAGCCCGCGTGGCCCACCACGGCGGGCGCGACCACGGTGGACAACAACGTCACCTGGACCAATCGCGGGTTGCCGTTCGTGGGGGATGACTTCAACACGCCGCCCCCGCCACCGGTGTCGCAGTTCAACTGCCTGCCGTCACGGTTCCACGCCGACACGCGGATTCCGTATGTCAGCTACGTGGAGAACGAGCTGATTCTGGCAGAGGCATACAACCAGACAGGGAACGACGCGCTGGCGCTCACGCACTTGAACAACGCGCGGGCGACGGTGCCGTTGTCGGCGCTGGTGGGGCTCACGGGCGCGACGCTGCTCGACTCGATCATGATCGAGAAGTACGCGGCCATGTTCCAGAACATCGAGTCCATCAACGACTACCGCCGGACGTGTATTCCGGCGATTACGCCGTCGACGAACTCGCAGGGGTTCCAGAACGTTCCGGGCCGGCTGTTCTACCCGCAGACGGAGCGGAACGTGAATCCGAACATTCCGACTCCGACCGTGCAGCTCGGGACGCACGGGTTCCGGAACAAGGGAGACGTGCACGCGTGTCAGAACGATAACTCGCCGTAGTCTCGAGGTTGGACGGCAGGGTCACAGCGGGGAGTGGGTTCGCTGGGTGAATCCACTCCCCGACTCGCTTTGCGGTTCCAGCTCTGCATTCGCAGGGGTATTCCCGCCAAGTCGTTCACGTACCACGTTTCCGGGCCATGAAGGCCGTGCGTTTGCACCGGCGCGGTGGTCCGGAGCAGCTCATGTACGATGACGCGCCCAAACCGATGCCGGGGGCGGGGGATGCGCTCGTCCGCGTGCACGCGTGCGCTATCACGGCGACCGAGCTGTCGTGGGGGACCACTTATACCACGCGTGACGGCGTGGAGCGCCTGCCGACCATACCGGGACACGAGCTGTCCGGAGTGGTGGAGGCCGTCTCACAGGATGTGAGCACGCCCAGGGTCGGCGACGCGGTGTACGCGCTCACCGATTTCTGGCGGGACGGCGCGGCGGCCGACTACGTCGTGGTCCGGGCCCGGGATCTCGCGCCCAAACCGAAGACTCTGAGCCACACGCAGGCCGCGGCGGTCCCGCTCTCGGCCCTCACCGCATGGCAAGCGCTGTACGACCGTGCCGGTCTCGTGAAGGGGCAGCGCGTGCTGATCCATGCCGCGGCCGGCGGCGTCGGGACCTACGCCGTCCAGTTGGCGAAGGGCCGCGGCGCGTACGTCATCGGCACGGCGCGGGCGATCAACGCCGACTTCCTGCGCGCCCTGGGCGCCGACGACGTCATCGACTACAGCGCCGTTCGCTTCGAGGATCGTGTCCACGACGTGGACATCGTGCTCGACTCCGTGGGTGGCGATACGCTGGAGCGCTCCTGGAGCGTGCTGTGCAAAGGGGGTATCCTCGTGACGATCGCGGACAGCGCGCCAGCGGAGAAGGCCGCGGCATACGGTGTGCGTGGCGTGGAGTTCATCGTAGAGCCGAGCCGAGCGCAGCTGATCGAGATCGCGCGCCTCATCGAGACGGGAGCGCTGCGCGTCATTGTCGAGGCGACGTACCCGCTCCCCGACGCGGGTGCCGCGTTCGTCCGCGGCCTCGACGGGCACAACCGCGGGAAGCTCGTCCTGAGCGTCGCGGAATGACGATGAAACTGGGCAAGCGCCTGCTGGTCGAGCCCGGGAAGGCGGTGAAACTCGCCGCCTGGGATCCGGACGACACACTCGGCCTCGAGAAGGGCGACGAGACCGACGCGATGCTCGCAAAGCATATCGCCCGCCTCGACGAGCTGCAGTATCTGATGTATGCGGAGCACCGCCGGGGACTGCTGGTCATTTTGCAGGGGATGGACGCGTCGGGGAAGGACGGCACCATCCGGCACGTGATGACCGGGCTCAACCCTCAGGGATGCCGCGTCACGGCGTTCAAGGCGCCGTCCATCGAGGAGGCGGACCACGACTTCCTGTGGCGCGTCCATCGCGCCGTGCCGGCGAAGGGCGAGATCGTGATTTTCAATCGGTCGCATTACGAAGACGTGCTGGTGGCTCGAGTCCGCGAGCTGGTCCCCAAGGACGTCTGGTCCGGCCGCTACGACGAGATCAACCGGTTCGAGCGCTTCCTGGTGGACAATGAGATCGTCGTCGTGAAGTTCTTCCTGCACATCGGCAAGGGCGAGCAGAAACAGCGCTTCGAGGAGCGGCTGGACGATCCCACCAAACGGTGGAAGCTCTCGCCGAGCGACTTCGAGGACCGCAAGTATTGGGACGACTACGTCAAAGTCTACCAGGACGCGCTGGCGCGGTGCAGCACGGAGGCGGCTCCGTGGTACATCGTGCCGGCCGACCGCAAGTGGGTACGGAACTTCGCCGTCTCGGCGATCCTGGTCGAGACGCTCGAGGCATGCCGAATGAAATTCCCCAAGCCCGCGGTCGACGTGTCGCGGCTCAAGGCCGCCCTCTAGGGCTTCCGGACGTTCATCCGGTCCAGCGCGGCGCGCAGCCCGCGTGCCAGCTTCAACGCGTCGTCCGTCCCCCAGTAGTGCATAAAGAAGAGGTGCGGCGTGTCCGCGAGCATGTGGCTGTGAAGAGCAGTGACGGCGATCCCGTTCTCGTGTAGCGCCCGGATGACGGGGTTCACCTCGCTCGCGACGAGGACGAAGTCGCCGGTGATGGCGGCTTTGGCGTGACCGGTCGACTGGAAATTGATTGCCGTGGCGAGGCCCATCGACGGGGGAATCTCGACGCCATCGACCGTCACGGTCTCCGCGCGAGGCACCCCAACCTGGTAGACGCCCCCGTTCACCTTGCCGTGGTACCCAAGGATCTGCGCGATTTGCGCCGTGTCGATGCCGAGTGGCGCCGCCGACGGCGTGGCCGACGGCGCGCCGAAGGGCGTCTTCGTCAACGCGAGCGCCGCGTGGACCGCGGCCGCCAGTTTCGCGGGAGCGCCCCGCCCGGCGATGTGCATGTAGAGGACATGCGGGGACTCGTGCAACAAATGGTTGTGAAGCGCCGTCTGCTCGATCCCGCCTTCCTGGAGTTGCGCGAGAACGGGGCCTACCTCGCTCTCGAGCAGCACCAGGTCGCCCATCAGCATCGCCTCGGAATCGCTCACCTGCTTGAGTGCCACCCAGGAGCCGAGGGCCAGGGCGGGCTTGACCGCTACGCCTGACACGCTGACGTGCAGATCGCCTCGCGGCAGCCCAAACTTGTAGGCGCCGTCTGGCTGGAGCGATCCCGCTTTCCCGAGCGCCTGATCGACCCGCTTCCAGTCGATGGGTGTGAACGGCGTTTGTGCTGGGGCCCGTGAGCAGACGACTGACACGAGTACGAGCCCCGAGATGCCACGCAGCTTCATACGTCCTCCTGTCGATTCGTTCTCATCGTCGCGTTGCTCGGGAAATTGCGGTGTGATACACTCACAAGCCAGCGGGATTCCCATTCACGTCGAGGCGCAGCTTGCAACGTCCGCAGCAGGGCGCTGTTTGACCTCTTTCGGGCGCCTGGCTTTCCCTCTCTTCGGCATCGCGATCCTGTGCGGTCGCGCGGCGGGACAGAGCGCCAGCATCCGGGCGATCGAGATCCACTCCGCGGTCGCCCTCGACGGCACGCCGGACGAACCGTTCTGGGCGACAGGGGACTCGATCGACGACCTCCGCCAGCGGGAGCCCAAGGCAGGGGCGTCCGCGACGGAGCGCACGGTGATCCGCGTGGCCCATGACGAGGGCGCACTCTACATCGTCGTGCGCTGCTACGACTCGGACATGCCGAGCGTGCGCGCCAGCCAGCTTCGCCGAGACGCAGATCTCTCGAGTGACGACAACGTCCAGGTGCTGATCGACAGCTACGCCGACCGGCGCAGCGCGTTCCTGTTCGCCACGAATCCAAACGGCGCGATGTGGGATGCCCAGTTCTCGGGCGTCGACGACCTGAATGAAAACTGGAACGGGGTCTGGGACGTGGCCGTCTCTCGAGATCGCGCCGGGTGGACGGCGGAATTCCGCATTCCGCTGCTCGCCCTGCGGTTTCACGCGGGGACCAATGTGCGATTCGGGTTCAACGTCCGTCGCTTCATCCGCCGGAAGAACGAGGAAGACCTGTGGCAATCCTTCGGTCGCGCCCAGGGGCTGTATCACCTCGACCAAGAGGGGACGATCATCGACCTGGGGGCCCTGCATCGACCGCGCGACGTCGAGCTGTACCCGTACGTCCTCGGGCGCGCGGTGGAAACCGAGCACGACAGCCTCGGCGGTGAGACTACCGCGGGCTTCTTCGGCGCGAAGGGCGGCGTGGATACGAAGGTAGGCATAACGCCAACGTTGACGGCGGATTTCACGGTCAGCACGGACTTCGCGCAGGTGGAGGCCGATCAGCAGGTCATCAACCTGACGCGCTTTCCCTTCTTCTTCCCGGAGAAGCGCGGGTTCTTCCTGGAGTCGGGCGGGCTGTTCGACCTCGGGACGGCGGGGCGGGTGCAGCTCTTCTATTCGCGCCGCATCGGGCTCGACACGAGTGGCACGCCCGTGCCGATCCTCGCCGGCGGTCGCATGTACGGCCGCCTCGGGCCGTGGAAGGTGGGCGTGCTGGACGCGCAGACGGGTGGCAACGACGAGGCGAACGACGCCGTGGTTCGCGTTCAGCACGATCTGTTCGAACGCTCGTACGTCGGTGCGATCGCGACGGTCCATGCCGGGTCGAATGGTCGGGAAGTCGAGCGCGCAGGAGGTCTCGACATCGACCTCCCACTCGTCCTCCACGGACGCGGCGGCAACATCGAGCCCAAGTTCTGGATCGCGGGCAGCCAGACTCCGGGGGTGCCCGGGACCTCCGTCGCGTGGCGGCTCTCGACCGACAACCCAAACGACCTGTTCGACAACTTTGTCTCGCTCTACCGCATCGACAGCGGGTTCGCCCCGCCCCTGGGATTCGTCCGCCGGACCGGAATTTGGGAAACCACCGGGCATGTAGACTTCATGCCCCGTCCTGGCGTGCTCGGGATCCGCCAGCTGGACTTCACGTTTCCCATCCCGAGCTGGGACATCATCGCGAACGAGAGCGGCTCACCGTTCCGGAGCGCGGACTGGCAGACGGCGTCGTTCGAATGGCGGGTGCTGGGGGGCGATCGACAGAATGGCGATCACTTCGAGGTCAACCTGCAGCGTCTGATGGATGCGCCGACGGACACGTTCACCATTTTCCGCGGCGTGGTCATCCAGCCCGGCCGCTATTGGTGGTCACGCACCGAGCTCCAGTACTTCATGAACCCTGGCCGCCCCCTCAGCTTCGGGGCCTTCGTGAACTGGGGGCAGCTTTACGGCGGTCACAGCACCGATCTCGAGCTCACCGCCACGTGGCGCGGGGGTGGGCACGTGATTCTGAGCACCGACCTGACGCGGACGACCGCCCGGCTCCCGGTCGGCACGTTCACCGCCGTGCTCTCCGCGAGCCGGATCGAATACGATTTCAATACGAGGACCAGCCTGCTCGGCTTCGTTCAATACGACAACGAGAGCGAGCGTGCTGACTTCAACCTGCGATTCCACTGGATTCCACTGATCGGGGACGACATCTATCTCGTGTGGAACTCGGGGTACACGACCGATCCTCTCGCCCGGTTTCGTTTTCCGGCCACGGGTGCGCTCTCGCGTCCGTTGAACGGTGCATTGGTGTTGAAAGTGGTGCATCGCGTGACGCCGTAACGACTAGCGGGCTAGATTCCCACGGCCTGTTCTCCGCGAGGGAAACTGGACCGCCTGGTTCCGAAGCTCTTTACCACGCTGCACGGATACACCCGCGACCAGTTCTTGAGTGACCTGGTTGCGGGTGTCATTGTCGGCATCGTAGCGCTGCCGCTCGCCATCGCGTTCGCGATCGCGAGCGGTGTGACACCCGAGCGCGGGCTCTACACGGCCATCGTCGCCGGCTTCGTGATCTCGGCGCTCGGCGGCTCGCGCGTGCAGATCGGCGGGCCGACCGGTGCGTTCGTGGTGATCGTCTACGCGATCGTGCAGAAGCACGGTGTAGACGGGCTCGCCGCGGCAACATTGCTCGCGGGCATCATCCTGGTCGGCTTTGGTCTCGCCCGGCTTGGCGGCGCGATCAAGTTCATTCCGTACCCGGTCACCATTGGGTTCACGAGCGGCATCGCGCTGATCATTTTCTCGAACGAGGTCAAGGACCTGCTCGGCCTTCATATGGGTCCGGTGCCCGCGGAATTCGTCCTCAAGTGGCGCGCGTTTGTCGCGCACCTGGGCGCCGTCAACGCGTGGGCGATTCTGGTGGCGGCGCTCACGCTCGCCGTCATCCTGGCGTGGCCGCGCCTCAATCGGCGAATCCCCAGCCCGTTCGTCGCCCTCATCGTCGCGACCGCTGCGGTTCAGATCTTTCACCTTCCCGTCGAGACCATCGGCAGCCGATTCGGCGCGATCAGTATGGGACTCCCGCTGCCCACGCTTCCCACGATCACCCTCCCGCAGCTTCCCGGCCTTCTAGGCCCCGCATTCACGATCGCGCTGCTCGGCGCCATCGAGTCGCTCCTCTCCGCGGTGGTGGCGGACGGCATGATCGGCGGCCGGCATCGGTCGAACATGGAGCTCGTGGCGCAGGGGTTTGCGAACATCGCCTCGCCGTTGTTCGGCGGCATTCCCGCCACCGGCGCGATCGCCCGTACGGCCACCAATGTGAAGAACGGCGGGAGGACGCCCGTCGCGGGCATGGTTCACGCAGTGACGCTCTTGCTGATCACCCTGTTCTTTGGCCGCTGGGCCGGCCTCATCCCCATGGCCGCGCTGGCGGCCATTCTCACGGTCGTGGCCTACAGTATGAGCGAGTGGCGCACCTTTCTCGCGGAGTTCCGCGCGCCGAAGAGCGACGTGGCCGTCTTGCTTACGACCTTCCTTCTTACCGTTCTGTGGGATCTGACGGTCGCCATCGAAGTCGGCATGGTGCTCGCCGCGTTCCTGTTTATGCGGCGCATGGCGGAGGTGACGAACATCAACGTGCTGACGCACGAGTTCAGCGATCCGGTGGACGACTTCGAGCGCGATCCGAACGCCGTGGCGCGCCGAGTCGTGCCACCGGGCGTGGAGGTCTACGAGATCAACGGGCCGTTCTTCTTTGGCGCCGCCGAGACATTCAAGGAGCGCCTCGCCCGGGTCGCGCAGCGCCCGAAGGTCCTGATCTTACGAATGCGGCATGTCCCTGCAATCGATTCGACCGGCATGCATGCTCTGCGCGATCTGGTGCACCGGAGCCGGCGGGACGGCTCCCTTGTCATCCTGTCGGACGTACACGCCCAGCCCGTCGTGGCGCTCGAGCGGTCGGGGTTCTACGACGAGCTGGGCGAGGAGAACGTGCACGGCAATATCGACGACGCTCTGAACCGGGCGCGGGAGCATCTCGGGCTGCCGGTCGTGGCACCACCGGTGTTTGCAACCGCAACGGTTGCCCGTGAGAAACAGTCCTAAGGTTGAAGAAGGCTGCATGGTGCCGCGACTCTTGTCAGTCGCTATTTCCTCCGCCGGTAGGTGATCGACCACAACAGCTCCCACGTGCGCTGTCCGTCCCGCGACAATTCCCAGTCCCACACCAGGCTGTCGCGTGCGATGTCGTGAAATACCATGCGGTTCACGACGGTGTCACCGCTGGGGAGCGGGTGGGGTCGCGTCACGAGAATCATCTTCCCGTCGCGAAACCCGCCTGCGAGGGGGATGTAGCCGCCCTGACTATCGACCCACGTCTGATGCCACTCTCGAGACAGGGGGCTCCAGACGGAGACACTCATGCCCGTCCAGCGGTCGGGCGTCAGGTTCGCGAACTCCTCGCGCGTGACGCAGCCGTCCATCGTCGAGCGGATCGTATTGACGGAGCGCGTCTCGTTCCACTGGTCGGATCCGAGCTTCACGCGAGCGCGGCCCGTCAAATCCCACGTGCCGAGCCAGAAGGCGAACTGACGCGCCTCGGGCGACTGGCAGGCAGGGACTGCCCTCGAGCCCCAAACGAATACCATCGCGCCCGCGAGGAGGAGAGGCGTACGCATTTCACCAGCATGCTACCACCGCCTAGCGGCTGGGCCTAGCGACGAGCGACCAAGCCCGGTGCACGCACGATGAAGCGCCGCCGGGCGCGACGAAGCAGGTCCGAGTTCACCCGATCATGACGTTTCGCACGATCACGTCTCGACGGTTGAGGTTGCCGCCGGGGCGGGTATCTTTGTCCCTCGTGATCACCAGGGCTCAGCTGCAGTTCGATCTGCGGTAGCGGTCCGCACCCTCTTCCTCTCGCTTCCCGCTCATCTGCTGCGCTTCGCAACGCGTCTGTTCGCGGCCATTCGCCGGTGGTTCGGCGCCCGCCCGTCGCGTCGTGCTCGTGCTATTGAAGGCCAAGGCCTCCCTGCGTGGGCCCGGGTCGGGCGCCCCCGTCGCAAGCACATCGAACGCGTCGCCGCACTTCTAGAAGATTGGGCGGACGCAATGGACGTGGGGGCGCTCGAGCGCGACCGCTGGGTGAGGGCAGCGTGGCTGCACGACGCCATGCGCGAGGCGCGTCTGCCTGCGGGGACCACACACGGCGCCGCCGCGGCGGATCGCGCCGAGCGAGAGGGCGAGACGGATCGCGGCGTGCTCGACGCGGTCCGCTACCACAGTGTCGGTTACGCCAAATGGGACGACGTCGGCAAAATGCTCTACCTCGCCGACGCGCTCGAGCCTGGTCGAAAGGGGGACCGCAAGGCACGCGCTCGACTCGCCGATCGCGTCCCCGACGAGCAGGACGCGGTGCTCAAAGAGGTCGTTGCGCTCGAGATCCGGCAGCGCGTACGCGCGGGGCGCCCGGTTCACCCTCTCACGATCGAGTTCTGGAACGCGCTCACGAAACGCTGAAGCGCTCCGCGTAGTCCCTCACGAAATCGCGCAGAGACCGCGGTGGCCGGCCGAGCAGCCGCTGCACCGTGGGGGAGACCGTCGCCGTCGGACCACCCTCCTTTTGGTAGGCCGCGATCGCGAGGACCGCGTCGACCGACTCCGGCGAAGCACCGCGGGCGACCATACGCGCTCTGGCTTCATCCATGGAGATCGGACGATAGGAGATCGTGCGCCCGGTTACAGCGGTGAGCGCGGCCGCCAAGTCCGCATACCCGACGGCCTCTCCCCCCGTCAGCACGTACTTCTTGCCGACGTGCGCCTCGGGATGCAGCAGGACCTCCGCCGCGACCGCGGCAATGTCGCGAGTGTCGATGAACGGGACGCGCCCGTCGCCGATCGGCGAGTAGATGACGCCCTCCGTTTTCAGCGACTCGGCCAGGTCCCCCAGCCAGTTCTGCATGAAGGCGTGGGGGCGCAGCATGGTCCACTGCATCCCCGATCGCTGGATCGCTTGCTCGACCTCCCAATGCTCTCGGCCGATCCAGGACTTGGAGTGGTCGGAGGCGCCCAAGGCCGAAGCCTTGACGAGATGCCCGACCCCGAGCTCCTCGGCCGCACGGACGATGCCGATCTGCGTTCGCCCAAAGCCAGGATCGTTGCCCGTGAGGAGGAACAGCCGCTTGGTGCCCGCGAGCGCGGGCTCGAGGAGGTCTGCGTCGGCGAGATCCGCCTGGAGCCAGGCGACATGAGGGAGCGGCCTCGCCTTGTGTGGGTCCCGCAGCACCGCTCGGGTTGGCGCGCCGGCGGCGGAGAGCAGGGTGACCACCTCCGTCCCGATGGTTCCACTGCTTCCGGTCACCGTGACGAGTGAGATCCGTTCCTCCATTCGAGCAATCTACATGGCTATCGAAGCAGACCATCAGTGACATATTGTCTGTGTCGAGTCTCGGCCCGCGGAGGCAGTGCTTGTCACCACGACGTCACAGTTCGCTGCGCGAAGGCGTCATCCTCGGCGTCCTTGTCGGCACCAGCATTTGGGCATGGATCGCGATTGTCGACGCCGTCGTGGGCCGACCGTTCGAAACCTTCGCCGTCCTCGGGGGAATAGGGCGTTTCACCGCGCTCCACTTCCTGCTGTGCGTGATCTACGGACTAGTTGCGGTGGCCGTCGTACATGCGGCGGCGCGAGAGGCCAGCCTGGTGGTGGGGGCGACGTTCGCGTTCTTCGCACTCGAGTTCGCCTTCGTCATGGTCTCGGCGATTCTGTCACAGACGGGACTGGGGGCGCTCGCGTGGGTCCGGATCCTGGGCGGGAACGTCGTCGGGGCGATCGTGACATTCCTGGTGCTCTGGACACGGCATCCGCTGGCCCGGGAATTCCGCGACGCCACCTCGGCCGAGGACGACTGATCGCGTCTCCTCAATGGGGTTTGATCGTCACCCCGAGCGATATCAGCAGCGAGAACGCGATCAGGACGATGATGATCCACTCGAGCAGCTCCATGCGGCGCGTCGCGGCGCGATCGGCCAGCTTTCCATAAATGCCGTCGATCACCTGAAGCTTCCGGGTGATGCTCGCGTCCCACTCGGCGAGGTGAAACCGCCGAGAGGCGAGCGAATAGGCCCGGGCCAGGTATTGCTCCCCAACGAGCTTCAAGGCGTTCGTCACCTGCTCGAACAGAATCACCCCGTCGAGCTGCAGGCGCGAGAGCCGGCGTAGGTCGGCCCCGTGCTGGCTCGCGAGCGGCAGGCGCGGCGGCCGGCCGGACAGGGTCTCGTACGACCGCTCCAGCGCGGCGTCCAGCTGCTGGTCGAGGTAGCGCATCTCGAGCAGCTGGGTGTTGGCGAATTCGATCACGTCGCGCACGTCGTCCCCTTCGGCGTCGACGATCAGCGACACATCGGTATCGATGAAGGTCGCGTCATCCGGCCCGAACGAAAGGCGCGAGGCGGTGGCGTCGTCGACTTCCTGCCGCGAGAGCCGTCGTGTCTCTGCCCGCAGGATCTGCGCGATGGTAAGGGCGTGCGGGCTCCAGAGATCGTCGCCTTCATGAGGACCGGACAACTCGGCGATTTGGAAGATCGAGTAGTCCTCGACCAGGTCGGCAATGTTGGGCTGGATCACGGCGGTGCCCAAGGTGGCAACCAGCTGCTCCACGTGCCGGCGCGAATCGGCGAGGAGACGCTCATTCCCCCATAACTCACTGCTCAGTGCCGGCAGCCGGTCGAGCGGGCCCGCGATCGGGATCGCGTAACTGACCGAGACCGCCCCAAAGTCATATAACACGACCTCGACCGCTGCGGCGGCCCGATAGCCCGCGAGCTCGAATTCCTCCCCGTCTTGGGTAACCCGCAGGGGCGCCGGGTGATACTCGAAGTACGCGGGCGCCCGCCGCTTGTGCTTGATCGTCTGGCGCTCCGTTCCGGCCCGGATCCGCTGCTCCGCGGCGTCCAGGTCGATCGCCCGCGCGACGTCGTAGGCGAACAGCGGAAAGCAGGTCCCGCGGGCGATGGTGAGTTGCGGCATTTCGCAATCTAGCCCCCCTCGTATGGATGCCCGAGTGGAACCTCCTGGGTCGGCTGACCCGTTTTGAGACACAATGGCCGCGGCGAAGCCGGGATCTTTTTCTCGACCGTTACGTTCTGGTTATTAAACCGTGGGTCAGTTGCGTGTCCATTTCAAGCTCGGCCAAACGTCTAGTAGGTGATCCAGTAGCCAGACTCTTTTCCGAACAGAAGGAGACGCCCCGTATGCGCAGTCCCCTGATGAGTAATCGTGGCTGGACCGGATCGGCCGTCCTGCTCGTGGCGCTCGCCGTAACCGCAGGCGGCCTGGTGGCTTGGAAACGCGCCTCGGTTCGGAAAGCCGATGCCGCCGCGGCCAGCCAGCCCGAGCCCATTGAATCCGTCACCATGGCTGTCGCGAAGGCGCGGCAGTATCGGCCCACCACCACGTCGGTCGGCACGATCCTCGCGCTCACATCGATCACGCTCCGCAACGAGCTCGCCGGCACGGTCCGCCAGGCGATGCTCGTGCCCGGTCAGGTGGTCGAGTCTGGGACCGTGCTCGTGGCCCTGGACGTGTCCGTGGAGCAGGCGGAGCTCAACGCCGAGCAGGCCCAGGCCGACCTGGCGCAGACGACCCTGGCACGCCTCGAGCGCTTGCGTGAGGCTCAGGCAACGTCGCAGGAAGAGGTCGACCAGGCGCGCGCCGCACGCGACGTGGCGCTCGCGCAGATCGAGCGCACGCGCGCGATTATCGCGAAAAAGACGATCCGCGCCCCGTTCCGGGCCCGCGTCGGGCTCTCCGACATCCATCCGGGCCAGTATCTCAACGAAGGCACGGAGCTGACCACGCTGCAGGGCGTGGACGCGGCCGCCAACGTGGACTTCACCGTGGCGCAGGCGGTCGCGGCGGAGCTGCGTCCGGGCGAGCCCGTGTCGGTCTTCGCCGCGGACGACCCGCGTCCCATGACGGCGCGAATCGTCGCCGTTGATGCCAAGATCGATCCTACCACCCGTAACGCCATGGTCCGTGCCCGACTCTCGAGCCACGCCCCGGCGCCCGGCGCCTCGGTGCGGGTCGAAGTTCCGGTCGGCCCGCCGACCACCGTCGTCTCGGTTCCGGTGAGCGCCCTGCGCAAGGGCCCGGGTGGCGATCACGTCTTCTTGATCGTCGCGGACTCAAGCGGCAAGCAGCGCGCCCACGACCAGCCGGTCCGGAGCGGACCGGTGATGGACGACGAAGTCGTGATCCTGAGCGGTCTCACCCCCGGCCAGCAGGTGGCGACGTCGGGGTCCTTCAAGCTGCGCGAAGCTGTGCTGGTCGCGGGCGATTCTTCACGCTAAAAGGGACACGAGCCATGAAGTCTGTGACCGATACCTTCATCAAGCACCCCGTCCTCGCGGCGGTGGTGAACCTTGTGATCGTGCTCGTGGGATGGCGCGCGATCAGCACCCTGCCGGTGCAGCAGTACCCGAACATCCAGAGCTCCTCGGTGCTGATCACCACGGTGTACTACGGCGCCAGCGCCGAGACCGTGCGGGGGTTCCTCACGACGCCGATCGAGCGCGCCGTGTCGGCGATCTCGGGCGTCGACTATGTCGAATCGACCAGCCGCGCCGGCGTCAGCACCATCACGGTGCACCTGAAGCTGAATCACAACAGCACCGCGGCGCTCGCGGAGGTCACGGCTCGGCTGCAGCAGGTGCGCTCGGAGCTGCCCGCCGAGGCCGAGCCACCGGTCGTCGAAGTCCAGCGGGCGGACCGACCCTACGCCTCCTTCTATTTGAGCTTCACGTCCTCGCAGCGCGATATCCCCGCGCTCACCGACTGGCTGACGCGCAACATGCAGCCGCAGCTCTCGACCCTGGCGGGCGTGCAGCGCGTGGACGTGGTGGGTGGCCGTCCGATCGCCATGCGGATCTGGATCGACCCCGACCGGTTGGCGGCACTGAACCTCGCGCCCGGCGACGTGCACGCGGCGCTGCAGCGCAACAACTACCTCGCGGCGGTCGGCCAGACCAAGGGCGACCTGGTCCAGGTCAACCTGCTGGCTAACACCGATCTGCGCACGCCCGAGGAGTTCAAGAACCTCGTGGTGGCGGAGCGCAACGGAGCGATCGTCCGGCTTTCCGACGTCGCCAAGGTCGAACTGGGCGCCGAGGAGGCCGACTTCATCACGAAGTTCAGCGACAAAGAAGCCGTCTACCTCGGCGTGTGGCCCGTCCCGGGCAGCAACGAGATCGACGTGGCGAGCCGGCTGCACGCCGAGATGGCTCGGATCAAGACGACGCTGCCGAGCGACATCGACATGCAGATGGCCTATGACGCGACGGTCTTCATGACCGACGCGCTGCATGAGATCTCGAAGACTCTGGCCGAGACCATCATCATCGTCGGCCTCGTGGTGTTCCTCTTCATGGGCTCGATTCGGACGGCGCTGGTGCCCCTGGTCGCGATGCCGGTCTCCCTGGTGGGAGCGGCGATCGTGATGTGGGCATTCGGCTTCAGCCTGAACCTGCTCACCATCCTCGCGATCGTGCTGTCGGTGGGATTGGTGGTGGACGACGCGATCGTCGTGGTCGAGAACGTCGAGCGGCACGTACGGGAGGGCAGGACGCGCATCAAAGCGGCTCTCATCGGCGCGCGGGAGCTCGTCGGCCCGATCATCGCGATGACGATCACCTTGGCGGCGGTGTACACGCCGATCGGCTTCCAGGGCGGCCTCACCGGCTCGCTCTTCCTCGAGTTCGCGATCACCCTCGCCGCGGCGGTCGTCGTGTCTGGCTTCGTCGCGATCACGCTGTCGCCGGTGATGAGCTCGCGGTTCGTGAACGAGAAGGGGCACGAGGGCAAGCTGTCGCTGCTCGTCCACCGCGGTTTCGAGGCGGTGCGCGGGCGGTACGAGCGCTTGCTCGACGGCGCCCTGGGAATGCGCTGGGCGATCGTCGCGGCCGCGGTGGTGGTCATGGTGGCGGCGTGGCCGTTGTACCAATACTCGCGGAAAGAGCTGGCCCCGATCGAGGACCAGAGCCACATCAGCCTGTTCATGCAGGCGTCACCCGACGCCTCCCTGGAGGCGACCAACAAGGCATCGCTCCAGGTGGTGAAGGCGGTCACGTCCTTCCCCGAAGCGAAGTTCATGTGGTCGATCACGGCCAACTGGGGTGGGTTCGGCGGCATGGTCGCGAAGAACTTCAAGGAACGGAAGCGGACCACCGAGCAGATGTACGGCCAGGTGTACTATGCGGTGTCGAAAGTGCCGGGACTTCAGGTGTTCCCGCGCCTCGACCCCCCCCTGCCATCGCCGGGCCAATACGACGTCGAGCTGATTCTGGCGAGCGACCTCCCGCCCGAGCAGATGCTGCAGACGGTGGGAACGGTGCTGGGTGCCGGCTGGAAGAGCGGCAAGTTCCTGTACGTCGACACCGACTTGAAGATCGATCTCCCCGAGGCGCGGGTCGTGATCGACCGCGACCAGGTGGCCGATTTGGGCCTCGACCTGGCGGGAGTGGGCCGAGAGCTCGGTACGCTGCTCGGCGGCGCGTACGTCAACCGGTTCAACTACTACGACCGGAGCTACAAGGTCATCCCGCAGATCGGCGACGACCGCCGGACCACTGTGGGTCCCTTGCTCGATCTCAAGATCAAGACGCCGAGCGGCCGACTAGTGCCGGTCTCGACCTTCACGCACATCGAGTCGAGCACCGCGCCGCGCACGCTGAACCGGTTCCAGCAACGGAACGCGGTCCGGATCTTCGGTGGCGTCAAGCCCGGCGTGACGAAGGAAGAGGGTCTGCGCGTCCTGGAGGCCGCGGCCACGGCCGCGGCCGGCCCGGGTGTGGGGCTCGACTACGCGGGTGAATCCCGCCAGATCCGTCTGGAGGGCGCGGCGCTCACCGTCACCCTCGGCTTCGCGGTGATTCTGATCTACCTGGTGCTCGCGGCGCAGTTCAGGAGCTTCCGCGATCCGCTCATCGTGTTGGTGGGCTCGGTGCCGCTCGCGATCTCCGGGGCGCTGGTGTTCAGCTTCTTGAACCTCACCACGATCAACATCTACTCCCAGGTGGGGCTGATCACGCTGGTCGGGCTGATCGCGAAGAACGGCATCCTGATCGTACAGTTCGCCAATACCCTGCAGGCCCGCGGCGTGGAGAAGCTGGCCGCGCTGCGCGAGGCGTCGCTCACGCGACTCCGGCCCGTGCTCATGACGTCGGCGGCCACGGTCTTCGGGCATCTCCCGCTCGTGTTCGCGACGGGACCGGGTTCCGCGGCGCGCAACAGCATCGGGACCGTATTGGTGGCCGGCATGACGGTGGGGACGATCTTCACCCTGTTCGTCGTTCCGGTGTTCTACTCGCTCATCGCGGCCGAGCATCATCCCGAGACCGAAGCGGATGACGAAGGGCTCGCGCCTGAACCCGCTATTGCAGGGGAGGCGTCGTATGCGTAGCGCGACGATCTATTCTCTCGGGGTCTTCGCGCTGTATGGATGCGCAACGGCCCCCGGTTACCGCTCACCGGCCGTACAGGCCCCGGCCTCGTATCGGGAGATTGCCGACTCGGGTCGTGTCACCCCGCACACGTACGTCGCGGTGGCTTCGAGCCCGACGTCGGCGGCTCCGGCGTCCGATCAACCGGCTGTGTCGTCTGACTATTGGGAGAAGCTGGGGGACTCGACGCTGTCGCGTCTCGTGGGCGACGTCCTGCGCGCCAACCTCGACGTCCGGAGCGCGCGGGCGCGCGTGGGCGCGGCGCGTTCCGATCGGGTGCGCACCGCGCTGAACCTCACACCTTCGGCGACGGTGGCCGCCGGGTATTCGCGGCAACGGTTGTCCAGCGCCACATTCCCCGGCTTCA
>Ga0207663_10000035_pt1 | contig 88027 bp, 78 predicted proteins | sample LARL53metaG_FD_184346 | JGI IMG/M metagenome (GOLD analysis project Ga0207663, IMG submission 184346) | Corn, switchgrass and miscanthus rhizosphere microbial communities from Kellogg Biological Station, Michigan, USA - LAR L5-3 metaG... | ecosystem: Host-associated > Plants > Roots >...
CCGAGAACATCGCGATCTTAGTCAGCAGCGGCGTCAAAAACGGATCGGACACGATTTCAAAAGCGTAGCTTTCGGTCTTGTTCCTGCTCGTATGAACAGTCATTCGGACTGGAACCATCTTGGGTTTATCGCCTAGCTGTCCGAAGACACCGGTCGAGCGGTCCTGATTGATCGAGCCTACAAGGTTCCCCGACGCGGAAAGCTTGAATGAATTATTGAGGTTCGGAACTACAGTGACGATAGATGACTCGGCCATCGGCCAGCTTGTGGCGCCTGAGCTTAAGAAAGGATGGCCGAATGCGTAGATGCGTTCGCCGTCTCGATAGGTGACTGTGCCGGCGGCGTCAATCGTGAAGTCTCCACGAATCAGTTGCACGCTGACGGAAAATCCGGGCGTGAGCGTGTTTCCGTTAAACTCAACCATCGGCGCCAAAGTCGAGCCTCCTCCAACTCCGGAGATCGGTTGAATGCCGATCTTTCTCAAGTCGCCGGCAAAAACATCGAGCACATTTTGCGGAACACCGGAGAATGTAACCGGCGTTGCGATCGGTATGATGGTCTGTCCGATGTAGGGAACAAGCGCCGCATTGCTTGCGGCGCGAGCACCCAGTTGCGCAGACTGAACAGTTGAAATCGAGTCGGTTGAATTGCTCGCGCTCTCGCCGATCAACGTCTTGAAGCTGATGCGCTGGCTCGAACGAGGCTGCTCCTCCTTCTGGCCTTCCTCGAAGATATCGATCATATATTTGATCGGAGTGATTCCGGCGATCGGCTCTTTGGCAAACGGAAATGCATACGCCACCGCGCCGACGAGTTTGCCATCGATATAAACCGGGCTGCCGCTCATTCCGGCGAACACGCCGGTACGATCGACCAGCGGACCGCCGAGCCGCGCAATTACGATGCTCTGCTTTGGATTTGGCATGCCTTCAAGAATGCCGAGAACTTCCACATCGAAGCGCTCGGGCTTGGAGCCCTGAAAGACGGTCATGCCGTAGCCTTTCATTCCGGAACGAACCTGATCGAGGGGCATCAGGGTGGAGTTCGGAGTTGGATCGGAAGCCATTGCCGCGACGGCGAAGATGGCTAGACTGCAGAGCGCGGTGAAAAGGTGCTTCATAGGTTTTCCTGGTAACGGGGCTCGACTGACCTTCAAGATTTCGGCTGTGTTCACGTTGTCAGTGACAACGCCACGGGTTGAAGTTTGAAACTTCGAATCGATGATACTCGCCTGCAAATCTTAGAGTCAAGAGAATTGCTTGCCACGACGATCTTCTCGGGAAGCGCCGCAGCCTATCGAGAGCGGTTCGTTGACTTTCCTGACGGCGCTGCGTTAGTTTGAATTCCAATAAGTCGAGCTCTGTGAAGAGCGGCAGCGTTCACTGAAATCCAATGGGCCTCAATCACAAAGTCATTTTTGGAATGAAGCTGAGACAGTTTCGCGAACAGGCCGGGCTCTCGCTTACCGATCTGGGCGCGCGAGTCAGCCTTTCAACGTCTTACCTGACGGAAATCGAACACGGTAAGAAATATCCCAAAGCGGAGAAGATCGCTCGAATGGCCGACGCGCTCGGGCGGAACTACGACGACCTTGTTTCGATCAGGCTTGACGAGCAGCTTAGCCCGCTGTCGGACTTTCTCGCCTCTCCCATTCTTCACAATTTTCCGTTTCATTTGTTCGGGATTTCTCCGGCGCAAGTCGTGGAACTGATGACTCGCCAGCCCGCTGAAGCAAGCGCGCTGGTAAAAGCTTTGATCGGCATTGCCGAGCAATACAACATTGGCGTTGAAAACTTTTATCGCTCGGCGCTGAGAGCTTATCAGGAGCTTCACGAGAACTATTTTCCGGACATCGAAAGCAGCGTCGATGAATTCGTTCGCAGCTCTAAAATCGAGTCCGCGTCGACGCCGAGCTTCGCCGCCCTGCGCGAGCTGATCGAAAAACGTTTCAACTATCGGATTGATGACAAGCAGTTGAGCGAGCATCCGAAGCTGCTGCAATTTCGGTCGGTGCTCGTCACCAGGCGAGGTCGGCAGCCGTTGCTGTTGATCAATCCTTCGCTCAGCGAACGGCAGCGCAAATTCATTCTGGCTCGCGAAATCGGTTATCAGGCGCTCGACTTGAAGGAGCGCGCGATGACCTCGGCTCCCGAGCGAGTCGATTCCTTCGAGCAAGTGCTGAACGACTTCAAGGCTTCTTATTTCGCCGGCGCTTTGTTGATGAGCCGCGGGCTGTTGCTTTCCGATCTCAAGGAGTTCTTCGCTCTCGACCGCTGGCAGCCACGCCGCTTCCGGGATTTTCTCGGTCGATACGAAGTCACTCCCGAGATCTTCATGTACCGGCTCACCGAAGTCTTGCCGGAATACTTCGGAATCAAGCTCCACTTCCTGCGCTTCAATCACGAGGGCGGCGAGTACCGCCTGGTTAAGCATTTGAATATGTCGCAGGTGTTGATGCCAAGCGGGACCGGCGTTCACGAACACTATTGCCGTCGATGGCTCGCGATTCGAATTCTCGACGACCTCTCACGCGAGCGAGCAAGCCGGAAAAGAATTGCAGAACCGATTGTTGGCGCGCAGCTCTCGAGATTTGTCGACACAAACGCAAGCTACTTGTGCGTTGCGATGGCGCGACATCTTGCGCTCAACCCTGACGCCACTTCGTCGGTATCGCTTGGGTTCAGATGCGACGATGAATTTGAAAAAACAGTCAGGTTCACCCACGACGCATCGATAACGAGATTGATCATTGACGGAACCTGCGAGCGATGCAGGCTAACCAAGGAAGAATGCGGCGACAGGGTTGCTCCTCCCATTCTTCTCGAGCTTCAGCGCGATCGGCGCGACATCGAGGAACAGCTCGCATCTTTGACCGGTTGACGATCGACTCGACCCCTCGATCCTCATTGAAAAATTATCGCTTTTACGTTATAAGAATCTCCCGACTTTCCACGAATCAGGCTGGTCTGAACGATATGCGTAGAGTCTTTTTCCTCACCCTCGCTCTGATCTCACTTCTAGGTTTTTCCGCCACTCGAACTCGCGTCTCTGCCGTGAGGTCGCACAAGAATCCGGCCAACTACGCGGCGGGCGACGTGATCGTGAAGCTCAAGTCGACCGCTACGCAGCTTCAAACGCCGGACACGGCGGAACGGTTGTCGAGAATAGCAACCCTCGCCGGCGATCAGGCGGACTTATCAAATCGGAATCCCGCGGTGCAGCTCGTCGGAGCTACCGCTAACAAACGCGTCGGAGAAATCATCTCCCGACTGGGCCTCGACCGGGTATTCGTTTTGAAGATCGATGCCGGCGCCGATATCGATTCGATGGTTAGCCGGCTTCGAACGCTCGATGAAGTCGAGTACGCCGAGCCGAACTATCTCGTAAAACCGGGGTCGGTCATTCCTGACGATCCGAACTTTTCTCAGCAGTGGTCGCTTCTGAACACCGGAGTCTACGTCGATAACTTTCCGGCAACTCCAAATGCCGACATAAAGGCAGATCAGGCATGGGACATCACATTGGGGAGTCCCGATGTGATTGTCGCAGTCGTTGATACGGGCATCGACCTCACACATCCCGATCTTGTGAGGAACATCTACACTAACCCGAAAGAAATAGCCGGCAATGGAATTGATGACGATCAGAATGGCTACATCGATGACGTTCACGGCTTCAACGTCGCCGATCAGAACGGGGACGTAAGCGATGCGGAAGGACACGGCACATTCATGGCGGGACTCATCGCTGCCGAGATGAACAACGGTATCGGAATCGCGGGCGTGAGCCAATCCAAGGTAATGCCGGTTCGCTTCTACAAGCGATACGGGCCCGACCCGGTCCAGTTCAGCGCGAATGTAGCCGATGCCGCGCGCGCCTTGATCTATTCGATCGCCGCCGGAGCTTCGATCATAAATGCGAGCTGGACGACCCTGCTCAATCCCGGGGAAGTGCCTAGTGAGGACTCGCAAGCTTTGCAAGACGCGGTGAAAGCAACAAACGACGCAGGTGTGCTTCTGGTCTGCATCGCCGGTAACGATGGTTATAACCTGGATTTCAGCAAAGTCTATCCCGGCTCATACGGCTTGCCGAACCAAATAACCGTGGCGGCGTCTGACTACAACGACGAAATATGGCACCCGGCCTTTAATCCTTTTCAGATCATCACCGGATATGGACCTCATACGGTGCATCTCGCAGCACCCGGAGTATCGGTGCTCACGACGCAGGGCCACGGGAATTGTTTTCTATGCACTCAAGACGCCGACCCGAACAACTGGTACTCTCGCGAAGACGGTTCTTCGCTATCGGCGGCGCTGGTATCGGGAGTCGCCGCTCTTCTTAAGTCGAAATATCCGAACGACACCGCGGTGCTCCTGAAGCAGCGAATACTTCAAGGCGTTGAAGTGCGGGACGGGCTGGCGCCCTATGTCATTACCAGCGGAAGGTTGAGCGCGGCGGGGGCGCTCAATGTGCAAGTGAAGGTAACGCCGCCGAGACTGGACGACTACTCTTACAAGGCCAAAACTGGAAAGCTCATCGTTTTTGGCGCGGGCATGCAGCAAGGCGTGAAAGTCCTGGTCGCGAACCTTCCTTATTCCGCAAAACCGAGAAGTGATGACGGTACGGCATTCCTGACAAACGTGCCGAAGACAGCGTTTCCATCAGGTGTGCCCGTCAATATAAAGCTGCTCAACCCGGATGGCGGCCAGAGCCAATCCCTGACCATCACACGATAATCATAATGAGGGACAACCTTTCGCTAGAGCGTCAGCTTGAGATGCACGAGGCGCGCGAGGCAATCCTCAACCGCATCGGCTCCGAGACTTTTTCCATCATTAACCTCGATCACTTTCTCCAGGCCACGGTCACCGAGGTCGGAAAAATGATGGGTGTCGACCGCTGCGACGTCACCACCCTGACGCCCGAAGGCCATCTTCGAATCACACACGAATATCGCGCTGAAGGCGACGACCAGTTGCCTTCGCTGCTTGGCGCCCAATTGAAGGTTGATCTTGAGCGGCTGCAGGAAAGCCTCGATCTCTATGATCCGCAGGCGATCGAAGACACTTCATCACCCGACGCTCCGCTGATTCTTCAGAAGCTGACCGAGGGACTCGGCAGCAAATCGGTGTTGGTAGTTCCAATTACGTTTAATCTGCAGTTTCTCGGAATGATGGGTCTCCATCATTGCCGCGAGCACTATCACTGGAACGAGGACGAGATAAACTTTATTCGCAACCTCGCGCAGCACATTGCGATCGGTTACCGCTACACTCACATTTACACCGAGAAAGAAAGAGAAGCGCGCATAAACAAGGCGCTGCTCGAAATAGCAAACGACATAAACACCGGTTCCGACTACAACGAGGTAATCGAGCGGATTCTTGATCGCTCGCTTGACCTGTTGCGAATTCAGGCCGCGTGTCTGGCGGTGATCGACGCAAACAACAGCGAGATTCACTTCACGAATTTGCGGACTGCAAACGGCAATGAAGAAGAAATCCTCAAGCGGCCGTCGTTGAAGTTTCCGATCCTCGAGTTGTTGCCAAGGACCGTCGGCCGCGGCCAGATGCTCAAGATCCTGAGCCCGGCTCAACACGAATACGCGCGTTCGTTTTTGACTGAGGTCTTCAACGCGGGGGCCGCAATCGTCGCGCCGATTCTGATCGACGACAAAATATTCGGCGCGCTGGTTCTTCTTTGGTCGGAGCCGCAGCAGTCGTTCGCCAATGAAGTGACCGCGCTGGCGCTTGGCATTGCGGATCAACTCGCGATTGCATTGTCGAAGGCTCGGTTGTCGGCAGAGGTCTTAAGACTACGCCGCGAGCTTGATCAGGCAAACATCCAACACAGTGGAAGCGGGCTTGTCGGCAAGAGCGACAATTTCATGCGGAGCATGCAGATGGGGCTTTACGTCGCCGACAACTACACGACTGTGTTGATCCAGGGCGAATCGGGCACAGGCAAAGAGTTGATGGCCGACTTGATTCAGTCGCGTTCCTCCCGCGTGGATAAGCCATACATCAAGATCAACTGCGGCGCGATTCCCGAGACGCTGCTCGAGTCTGAACTGTTCGGGCACGAGAAGGGCGCATTCACCGACGCTCGCAGCCGACGCATTGGGAAGTTCGAAGAGGCGAACGGCGGCACGTTGTTCCTTGATGAGATTGCCGAGATGTCCGTGTCGGCGCAGGTCCGGCTTTTGCGAGTGCTGCAGAACGGAGAATTCGCGCGGGTGGGCGGAAACGAAATCGTCAAGACCGATGTTCGAGTGATTGCCGCTTCGAACGTCGATCTCGAAGAAGCTGTTCGCGAAGGCCGTTTTCGCCGCGATCTTTTCTACCGGCTCAATGTGTATCCGATAAAACTGCCGCCTCTCAGAGAACGAGTCGAAGACATTCCGCTTCTCGCCACTCACTTCCTCGAGATTTATAAGAAGCGTTCGAACAAGAACATCACGGGCATAACCAAGAAAGCGCTCGAGTGGCTGCGACGCTTCGATTGGCCGGGAAATGTCCGCGAGCTTGAGAACGCGATGGAGCGGGCGGTGATAATCGCTCAAGGCAGAATGATCGCGGTAGACGACTTGCCGCACGCGGTGCGCGGCGCCGAAGCCAGCAAGACGATCGAGGTGGAAGTCGGAACAACTATCGACGAAGCCGAGAAGCGAATGATCGTGCAGACTCTTGCTTACACTCGGGGCGATCGATCTCGCGCGGCGCAGATTCTCGGCATCGGGAGAAAGACGCTTTACAGAAAGCTGCAGAAGTATTACTCCGAAGACAACGCTTAGGCTCCGAAAGTTGGCTCTGAAACAAGGAGAGAAACAATGAAAAGAATAGTCGTGTCACTTTCTATTTTCGTTCTGTTCCTGGCGGTAGCACACGCTCGGCCGCAATCAAGCGTCGCCGGGACATGGGAGCTCACCGTCGAATCGCCTCGTGGAAAATCAACCTCCTTGCTGATGATCAAGCAGGATGGCGACAAGTTGACGGGCGCGATCAAGGGCCAGCGCGGCGAACGTCCCCTCGACAGCATCACGCTTAAAGGAAACGAGATTACTTTCATCGTGACCTTTAATAATCAGGGGCAGGACCTTTTGATCACTTACAAGGGCAAGGTCGAGAAGGATTCCATGAAGGGCGATGCGGACTTCGGCGGCTTTGCTACGGGAGCGTGGTCTGCGATACCTCACAAAGAGGACTCGGCATCAACCTCTCAGCCCGCGCCCTCAATGGCTGCGGCCGTTGCCGTCAACATCACCGGAGTTTGGGCTTTTGCGGTTGAGACTGCGGCGGGTTCCGGGAGTCCGACATTCACTTTCAAACAAGACGGCGAGAACCTGACCGGAACTTACAAAGGCCAGTTCGGAGAGGCCCCGCTAACGGGAACTGTGAAGGGCTCCGATATCAAGTTTATGGTCAAAGTGAACGCGCAGGGTCAGGACATCACGATCAACTACAACGGTAAGATCGAAAGCAAAGACAGTATGAAGGGGACCGCTGCATTTGGAGAGCTGGGCGAAGGAACGTGGACGGCGAAGCGAAAATAGATTCCCGAGAGAGGTGAACTGAAGTAACGACGTCTCAACTACTGCACATCCGCAACATTGGCGCGACTTGCGCCGGCGGGCCGGCAAAAGTATTCTGATTTGGTGTTTCGAGCTGGGGTTGCCGGCCCCTTCCCGATAATATCCGCAGTAATCAAAATGACAGAATTTCTATCGAGGTCGCACAGCACGCCCATATTGACCGCGAGCATTCTCGCATCTGTTCTGTTTATCGTTGCCAGTTTCCCGTCGAGATCTCGGGCTCAATTTCGACCGAGTGCAGCGCCCGGTTTTGAGATAAGCATATTTGCTGATCCTGCTAATGTCCCGGACTTTGTGAGTTGCACAAATCAATCGATCTGCTACACCGGACCGTTGTGTCTCGCATTCGATTCACGAGGTAGATTGTTCGTCGGGACCGGAGCGGCGAAGATCCTGATTCTGATTGACACCAACGAAGACGGACGAGCCGATCAGGTGAAAACTTTTGCGACAGGTATTCCTCAACCGTTTGGACTCGAGTTTCGCAGCAACGGAGATTTGTACGCCAGCAGCAACATTGTCAGCGGAGCGGGCCGCGTCCTGAGATTGCGTGACACGAACGGCGACGACCTGGCGGACGATATCGCGGTGATAGTCGACAACTTACCCAGTGATGGAGATCACCAAACAAACAAAATCAAATTTGGCCCGGATGGACTCCTCTACGTTGCGCAGGGATCTTCAACCGATGCGGGCACGCCAGACCCGGGTCATCCGGGCGAGCGCCCTCTAAACGCGAGCATCCTGCGCTTTGATGTGGACAATCCTCAGGTGTCGGTGTTCGCAACCGGGCTGCGGAATCCGTTCGGCATCGCGTTCGATCCCGTAAGCGGTCAACTCTTCGCCACCGACATCGGGGCGGGAGATTTATGCCAATCGATGAGCTGTCCGCCCGACACGTCGCCGCTCGACGGAATAAGCTGGATCTTTTTAGGTGGCAAATACGGCTTTCCCGGCTGCGAAGGCATTCCAGATCCCGGTAACCCGGCGTGCACCGGAGTGACCGGCCCCGTTCAACTCCTTCCGAGGCACATTACCCCGACTTCGATCGCCTTTTACACCGGCCCTCAAGCCGGTGACTCAGCCAATCAAATGCTTGTGACCTTACTCAAGCACCTTGGCGGTGTGGGAGGTGACCTGCGTCGATATGTGCTCAGCGGCAATGCCGTGACCGGATTTCAAACTACCGAAGTCAATCCTCCGATTGCGGACTTTGATGTCATCGATCCGGACGACGGGCCGGTAGACACGGCGATCGATCCGATCACTGGCGACATATACGTCGCGCGGTTCGATCCAGTGCATCACTTCGACATAACCGAACACCACAATTTCATTTATCGAATTCATCGAACGGGCAGCGACGCGCTTCCGTTTATCGGGCCTCCAAAGCCAACGGCGATCAAGGCCGGCTCCGCAGCAACGACGCTATCCTTTGCGGCTCGTCACATCAAAACGGGCGCTGTAGTTTTCGATGTAACCGACAACGTCGCGCTCGCGACACGGCAGGGAACGTCGAACTTTGAGTTGCTCGCCGATTTGCCCGCGAGCGCAATAGCCGGCGAGCGAACGATAACGCTCGAAGTGCGAAACGCGGACGGCGGCCGCTCAAACCAGGAAGTCTTCACCGTGACGAAAGGCGATCCGAATCCGCCGCCCGACAAATCACCGCAGATCACCTCGATGTTCGTTTACAAGAAGAAGCGCGCGAACGTGATCGCTCAACTCTTCGTTGGAATGGCTGCCAAGAAGTTTAGACTGGTCGTCGATGGGACGGACTTTGATGCGGGAGCTCAGTTACTGGTCAACAATGCGGTGCTTCAACTCGACAGCTCGAGCTCTACAGAACTGGTTGGTGTGATGACTAACTCGATGGTTGCAGCGCCCGGCGATTTGGTCGTTCAGGTTCGCAACTCCACAGGAAAAACATCAAACACCCTCAAGCTGACGGTCATGCCATAGCTGACAGCGACCTGCATGGTTTGTTCGAAATTTGAAACGCTTTGTTTTCGCGTGATAACCTTCCTTCAACCGCGTGACCTTAATCCGAATGGAGCCAGGTAGCAACAAATGAAGTTGTTCGCAGCTTTGCTTTGCGTCGTCGAGACGCTGTTGGTCATAGCCCCCGCCGCGGGGCAACAGGGCGACCAGGTCGTCAAACTGCAAACGGATTTGGTTGCAATCGATGCAACGGTCACCGACAAGAACGGTAATTTCATTCGCATGCTGAAGCCGGAAGACTTCGTCATTTACGAGGACGGCCAGCCTCAGAAACTCGAGTTCTTCGAAGCCAATGAAGAAGCGGCGCTGACTCGTCCGCTTGCGGTAGTCTTCGCCCTCGACATTTCGGGCAGCATCAAGCCCGAAGAAATAACCAAGCAGCGCGAAGCAGCCGAAAGCTTCGTCAGGCTCGTGCGGCCCGAATCGCTGTTCGCAATCATCGCGTTCAACAACGAGATTCGCGTGCTTCAGGATTTCACCAGCGATCCGCGCAAGCTCGATCAGGGTTTTTCGCGCATCGGAAAGGTCGAAGGTTCAACGCGAATCTTCGGATCGATCGACCGCGCGGTCTCGATGCTCAAGCGCGCGCCTCGCTTTCGAGGAAGCCGCAGACTGCGCCGTGTTGTGATAGTCATTACGGATGGATTCGACAATGTCGACAGCACCGATCAGCAGGATCTGATTCGCCGAGCGAACGACGCCGAAGTTACGGTCTATTCGATCACATTGCCGTCCTACATGCCGGGCATCGGGAATCAAAGAAGTATGACGTTGCTCGACGTTTCACGCATCGTCCCGTCGACCGGAGGAGCGGACTTCTCAGCCGACGCCAAAGACTTCACGCCGGTCTTCAAAGCCATCGCTGAAGAAATCAGGTCCGGTTACACGCTCGCCTACTACCCTCCAGACAGCAGCCGCCACGACGGACGCGTTCATCAGCTTCGGGTCGAGGTCAAAAAGAGCGGCGCGATCGTCAGAACCACGCGCAACAGTTATCAGGCGACATCAACCGATAAGCGCCACTGATGGCTGGTTCCGTGCTCTCTTGATAACGGCTCTCTCGGTCGGGTAGCATATCCGTCAATTTCCTTTCCGTTCTTCAGCAAGTCCAGCTTATGCCCGAACCGGTTATCACTCCCGAACTTATTCGAAGCCACGGCCTCAAAGACGACGAGTACAACCGAATAGTCGAATTGCTTGGTCGTGAGCCGAATTACACTGAGCTTGGCGTCTTCTCGGTGATGTGGTCGGAGCACTGCTCTTATAAATCGTCGAGGGTCCATCTACGAAGGCTGCCTACGGGCGGTGAGTGTGTTCTTCAGGGTCCGGGTGAAAACGCCGGAGTGGTCGATATTGGCGGAGGCCTTGCCGCTGCTTTCAAGATCGAATCACACAATCACCCTTCGTTCATCGAGCCTTATCAGGGCGCTGCAACGGGCGTCGGCGGAATCTTGCGTGACGTGTTTACGATGGGCGCGCGGCCGCTTGCCGCGATGAACTCGCTACACTTCGGCCCGCTTGCGGCAATCGAGAATGCTTCGAAAGAAGATCGAGCTACAGTCGCGCGTAACCGGGCAATCATGGCCGGAGTGGTCAAGGGAATTGGCGATTACGGTAATGCATTCGGAGTCCCGACCATCGGAGGCGAAGTGCGATTCGGCGCGTGTTACTCGCGCAACCCGCTGGTGAACGCGTTCACGCTCGGCATCATGCGCAAGGAGCACATTTTCTACGGTCGCGCCGCAGGTGTGGGCAACCCTGTGATCTACGTCGGCGCGAAGACCGGACGCGACGGAATACACGGAGCCACGATGGCCTCCGAAGAGTTCGGCGAAGAAGCTGACTCGAAGCGCCCGACCGTTCAAGTCGGCGATCCGTTTCTTGAGAAGCTATTGCTGGAAGCCTGTCTCGAAGCGATGCGCGCGGGCGCGATCGTCGGGATTCAGGATATGGGCGCGGCCGGATTGACAAGCTCATCGTGCGAGATGGGCTCGCGAGCCGGAAACGGAATCGAGATCGACATCGATCTTGTGCCGCAACGCGAAACAGGGATGACGCCTTATGAAATCATGCTTTCAGAATCGCAGGAACGGATGCTGATCGTCGCCGCCAGGGGTCGCGAACGCGAAGTGGTGGACATCTTCAAGAAGTGGGAGCTTGATGCGGTCGTCATCGGTCAGGTCACCGAAGATGCACGCTTGCGAGTGAAGGCCAATGGCCAGACCGTAGCCGATATTCCAAACTCGGCGCTGACCGATGAGGCCCCGATTTACAATCGACCTATCGAGAGACCTGATAGCCCGCCTGCTATCGAAGTCACACAGATCGAGTCGACGGTTGAAGAGCTCGACTCGACATTCATGCGAATCATTACACTGCCGGTCATCGCATCGAAGGAGTGGGTATATCGACAGTACGACCACATGGTTCGAACCAACACCGTTGTGCTGCCGGGTTCGGACGCCGCTGTCATTCGAGTCAAGGAGAAGCGTCGCGGGCTTGCAATGACTCTTGATTCAAACGCGCGTTATTGCGAGGTCGATCCACGACAAGGAACAAAGCTGATCATCGCCGAAGCTTGCCGCAATCTCGCCGCGAGCGGCGCTCGCCCGCTTGCTCTTACAAATTGTTTGAACTTCGGTTCGCCTGAACGGCCCGAAGTAATGTGGCAATTCAGCGAGGTGATCGATGGAATGGCTGAAGCTTGCGCCGTGTTCGATACGCCGGTGACTGGCGGAAACGTGAGCTTCTACAACGAGACCGACGGCCGCGGAATCGCTCCCACCCCGGTGATTGGAATGGTCGGTTTGGTAGAAGACCCACGACATATCACGACTCAGTGGTTCAAGCATGACGACCGCGTTGTCGTGCTTCTTGGCACGACTGCGAATGATCTGGGAGCGAGCTGCTACACACTGGCGACGCTTGGAGAGAGCGCGGGAACCCTGCCGCAGTTAGACTTGCAGCTCGAGCGACGTGTTCAGGACGCTTGTCTGAAGATGATTCAGGCCGGCCTTGTAGAATCGGCGCACGACTGTTCGGATGGAGGTCTGGCGGTTGCGATCGCGGAGAGTTGCTTCGCGAGTTATCGTCGTGATGCGATCGGCTGCGAAGTGAGTCTTAACGGGGAACTATCAACTGCTGCATTGCTGTTCGCAGAGTCGCCTTCTCGCATCATGATCTCCGTCGCCCACGGAAGCCTTGCTCGGATTATAGAGTTGGCGCGCGAGCACGGAGTTGCCGCTTCGGTGATTGGTCGCACCGGCGGCGAGCAGTTGACGATTGCAGTCAACGGCGAGCGCGTGATTGATCGTCCCATTCGCGAGATCGAATACGCGTGGCGCGAGGTGCTTCCTCGGATGCTCGAGATTTCATCGCTGGTCGCCGCTGAAGAAAAATGACGCGACCGAGTTCAATTTCGTGAGCAAAGTTCCAACTAAGATTCAGATCTCCGCCGGCGGAGTTGCGTTTCGCGAGCGAGATGAGCGAATCGAAGTGGCGCTGATATCCGTGGGAGACGACGCTCGCTGGCAATTGCCCAAAGGCCTCGTCGATAAAGGCGAATCAACCGAAGCGGCGGCGGTGCGCGAGGTCAGGGAAGAAGCCGGCATCAACACCGAAGTTATTGCTCGGATAGACAAAGTCGAATACTGGTATCTTTGGAATGAAGACGGGCGCCGGATTCGATATCACAAGTTTGTTTATTTTTATCTGCTTCGCTACAAATCGGGCGACGTCCGAGATCACGACGACGAGGTTAACGAAGCGCGATGGTTTGCAATCGACGACGCAATGAACATGCTTGCTTTTGATAATGAGAAGAAGATCCTTGGATTGGCGCTTCAATCTATTGAAGCCTTGAAATAACGAGCAGTTGATTTCAGCTCCTGCAAGTCTTTTCTGTTAAGATGTCGGGCGCTTTCAGGGAGTCATTTCAAATGAGCGAAGCGACGGCCGAAGGCACGAAACGGTACGCCCAACGAATGAGCTCAGCCGCGTCCGGACACTTTCGCGAGCGTTCCGGGCTCTTGATGTCATCAATCGGGCTCGGGACTTATCTCGGCCGTTGGGATGAGCACACTGACCGAAGCTACGAAGAAGCAATCAAGCGCGCGATAGAGTTGGGCTGCAACGTTATCGATTCAGCGATCAACTATCGATTCCAACGCAGCGAACGCGCGATCGGCAGAGCGCTTAAGGAACTGTTCGAATCGGGCAAAGCTTCACGCGATGAGATCGTAGTCGCCACCAAAGCCGGCTTTTTTCCTTTTGAAGACGAACCTCCGCGTGATCCCCGTGCGTGGGTGATGGAGAACGTCGTCGACAAAGGGCTCGCGCGGCCTGATGAAATCGTCGGCGGCAGTCACTGCATGACGCCGGCTTACCTGGATGACCAACTGTCGCGCAGCCTTGAGAATCTGGGACTCGAAACGATCGATGTTTTTTACATTCACAATCCGGAGTCACAACTCGAAGCGGTTTCTCTCGACGAATTCAATACTCGCATTCGAGCGGCATTTGAAACTCTGGAGCGAGCGGCCTCGGATGGGCGGATCAGTTGTTACGGCACTGCTACGTGGAATGGCTATCGCCAGCAGCCCGGCTCACCCGGGTATTTGTCTATAGCCGATATGGTTGCCATCGCGAAAGAAGCGGGCGGCGACGACCATCATTTCAAAGTCATTCAGTTGCCGTACAACCTCGCAATGCCCGAAGCTTTGACAAGCGCAAATCAAAACATTGAAGGAGAACTGCTATCGCCGTTGATGGCTGCCGACCGGTTGGGAATCACCGTGATGTGCAGCGCGTCGTTGTCACAGGCAAGACTAAGCCAAAATCTACCGCCTTTCGTTGGCCAGGCCTTGAAAGGTTTGAGTACCGATGCTCAACGCGCAATTCAGTTCGTTCGATCGACACCGGGTGTCACAACAGCGCTTGTGGGGATGAGCCGGCGATCTCACGTCGATGAAAACATGGCGGTTGCGAGTGTGCCGCTGGCAACCGTCGAAGAATTCTTCAGCATGTTTTCAAGCGAAGAGCCCTGAAACCGTAATCACGTTATGGCGCTTGATCTCAAACGTGCTCGGCGATAAGTTATTGCCGCTCTAATCCGTAATCGACCCTGCTCAAGTCCTAAGGGATTTGCACTTTCTCGAACCGGCGCTGCGTAATGTACAATTGAGTCATGTAGAGCGCGAACTCGGACAGGCTTGTTATTTCGCGACGCGGAAAGTTTCGTTATGGAGACGCTCGGGCTTAAGCCGCCCACGAACTCACCCAGCCCGGACAGGATCTTCTGGATCATGCCTCAGCCGGGTCTCGTCTCGCGGCTGGCGGCGGCCTTATCCGAGGGCGTTGCGCAATTCAGTGAAGGGCCGCTTGCATACCTGCGCGTAGCTTTGCTGCCTGAACGACTCACGGACTGGCTTCCGATCAGGACGCTCGCGCTTGTCGGTTCGTCTCTGGCACACCCGATCGAGATTTTCAGAGGAGTCGTCGCCGCTGATGCGATTGATCCGAAACGACGCCGTCGTCTCGCGCCGATACTTTCCATCTCGGCTGCTGTTCACGGCGTGCTGATCATCTATCTGATATATCTCGCATTCTTCTCACCGTTCGCGCACTTGCGCCTGGTGAACAAGGCTTATCGTAAGTTCGACCCGAACCTGATCCTAGCGCCCCTTTATTATCCTCCGCAGATTCTTCGTCAGGCGCAGCCTGGCACAACAACGATGTCTCTAGAAGAAATCCGAGCACGAGCGGAAAAGCACAAAGAGGAATTGGCGCGAGCGAAAGAAAAAGCTGAGAAGGAAAAGAAAGAGAAAGAAGAAGCCGATCGCAAGGCCGCGGAAGAAGCGGCAAAAGCCGCCGCCGAGAAGAAGCCGCAACCTCCAGCTCAATTCGGAGAAATCAACGAGGCTCCAATTAAGGACACCGTTGGCAAGCTGTATGAACTTTATCAAGCCGGAGGACTCGATATTCCCGAGATGAAATTCTCGGTGATGGCCGGCTTCAAGGTCGAACCGGACGGTTCGCTATCCAATGTTCGCATCATCAGGTCTTCCACATCCAAGATTATCGATAAAAAGGCGCTCGAGATACTTTGGAACATCGGTGAGTCTCACGCGCTCGGACCCGTATCGGATCTGTCATCGGCCACGATCAGTCTGGATGTTACCGATAATTTGGCCCGGCTCAGAATAACAGCGTTCGCGCCGACGCCTGAGATCGCCAAGTCGAAGGCCGATTTGTTGAATCTCCTTTTTTCCCTTATGAGAATGGCGCAAAAGAACAAGAGTCCCGACATTGCAGAACTGTTATCGCTGATTCGCGTCTCGAGCCGGGGCAAGTTTGTCGACACTGACCTGGTTGTGCCTCGCGAAAGAGCAGCCGAAATGATGCGCGCTCGCTTCGAACATCCCGGTACGCCGCCAAGATAACGGACAGCGGATCAAAGGTACCCTCTTTCCTCTAAATCCCTGTGTTCCCGCTGATTATTACTGTTGCCCCTCATTTCCCTTGATCCTATAATAGGCAGGCGAGTTGGCCCCAATCGGGGACATAACCAACCAGTCGGCGCAATGCCCCTTTTCTAAATCGACGCCAATCGACCACCTGATGTTTGATCGAGGCGGCACGCCCGCAATTACGCGTGCGCCGCAACGAGTCATTTATTTCGAGCAAGCGCGCTCTGCGAGGCAACAAAATGTCACAAAGTATCGACCAACTGCTGACTATCGCGTGCAGCAAAGGCGCGTCTGACTTGCACATCAAGGCCGGCAGCTTTCCGTTTATGAGAATCAACGGAGAGCTTCAGCCGATGGTGGAAGCGCAGCGATTGGCTGGTGAAGATACGCTGAACATGGCCTTCTCGATCATGAACAATCGACAGAAGCAGCGGTTCAACGAGAATTCGGAAATCGATATTGCCTACGGAGTGTCGGGGCTTGGCCGCTTTCGCTGCAACATCTTTCAGCAGCGCGGCACGGTCGGAATGGTGCTGAGAGTAATTCCCACTACTGTTCGCACAAGCGATGAGCTCCGGTTGCCGCCGGTGATTGAAAAGATTGCCGAAGAGAACCGCGGACTCGTGCTGGTCACTGGGTCGACGGGTTCGGGCAAGTCGACAACCCTCGCGGCAATGATCGACTACATGAATCGCACTCGAACAGGCCACATCGTTACCATCGAAGATCCGATCGAGTTCCTCCATCGCGACAAGAAATCTTACGTGAATCAACGCGAGGTAGACGTCGACACGCGTAGCTTTTCCGAGGCGCTGCGGGGCGCCCTCCGACAAGATCCTGACATCATTCTGGTCGGCGAGATGCGAGATTACGAAACAATAGAAACCGCGCTGACGGCCGCGGAAACCGGACATCTGGTCCTGTCTACGTTGCACACACTGGACGCAACCGAAACGATCAATCGCATAGTCACAGTCTTTCCACCGCATCAGCAACGCGCGATTCGTTTGCAGCTTGCAAGCGTATTGAAGGCCGTGATCTCGATGAGACTCCTGCGAGCAGCCGAGGCGATACAGGGCCGCGTTCCGGCAGTCGAGGTGATGATCGTGACGCCTTACATTCGCGATTGCATCATTCATCCCGAGAAAACCTCGACGATTCGCGAAGCGATGGCGCAGGGCACTTCGCAGTACGGCATGCAGACCTTCGATCAGTCGTTGTTTGATCTGTATACTCGAGGGTTGATATCATACGAAGAAGCGTTGAACGGGGCGACCAATTCCGACGAATTCAGACTCAGGGTATCGGGCATAAGATCAGTTTCAGATCATGCTCGCGAAGACATGGAAAGATCGCGCAAGCGAACCGGCGCGCTTGATGCTACAAAGCCCGAGACGAAGCAGTTTGTTAATTGGCTTTTAGAAGGAACAGAGCAAGTAACAAGATGAAGGGCGGGAGACGCCCGGCGGCGCAACCGCGCCAAATGTTTCGGACAAGCAAGGAGAGCGACAGAGAACAAACTGGAAGTCAGCACGACAAGGTCATGGCTTCGGCTTTCAGAATCCTGTCAGCTCGCTCGTGCAGCGAAAGCGAGTTACGAGAGCGGCTGATTAACAGGCAGGGATACGATCGCGATGCGGTTGAGAGTTGCATAAACAAGTTGAAGGAACTGGACTACGTTAACGACGATCGATTCGCGCAAAGTTACGCCAGCTATCGCGTCGGCTTGCGGCCTCTGGGCCGCGCGAAACTCAAACGCGAGCTCGCCCTCAAGAAGATCCCAGCCAAAACCATAGAAGCGGCCCTCGATGTAGTGTTCGGAGAGGCTGCCGAAGATGCTCTGATCGACAAAGCGATTCAACGGCGCATACGCACGCACGGCCGGCCTGCGGACAGGGCTGCCGCCAAGCGCATGTTCGATCATCTGGCGAGGCGCGGATTCGAGTTCGATTTGATAATAAAAAAACTCCGAGCGCTACAAGCCGGGATCGACGACAGCAATTAGCGATGATGACCGTAAGCATTCACAGAGTTGATCCGGCCCTCAATCTTCCGGGCTCATCGCTTTGAGTAGAAAGCATTGATGAATAGCGCGAAGGACAGACGCGACGCAAAGCGCATAACCTACATCTGCGAAGTCGAGTGTGACGGTTCAGGTGTCAGCCGCCTTGCGACTCGAATCAATGACCTCAGCATGACCGGCGCTTTTATCGATACGATGACCAATTTTTCTCCGGGGACAGTTCTTGAGCTTAGATTCCATGTGAAGGATGTTCGAATCGAAACTACCGCGGAAGTCCGATACTGCATGCCGGGGATGGGGATGGGTGTGCGCTTTCTTGATCTGAAGCCCGAGCACGCTGCTGCACTTGAAAGCTTGATCGAGGGAAGGCCATTTGTCCCGCCGGTTGCGTCCGGTGCTCCGTCTTCGAACGCGAAAGCTGAACCCAGCCAGCCTAAGGTCGATTTGCTGCTAGGCAACTTCGCGGTCGTGAGCCTTTTCGACGTAATTCAGATCATCGAGAATAATCGGCTACAGGGCGCGCTCACAGTTGCATCGCAAGCCGCGAACGGCGAGATTCATTTCAATGACGGCCAAATCGTAGGCGCGCGGTCAGGATTCAAGAAGGGCAGCGACGCGCTCAAAGACTTTCTCGATGTCACTGAAGGCTCATTTGAATTCAAACGTTCCGCTGGCGCCTATCCGGTAATAATCGAGGCGTCCAGCAATATGTCCTTGATGCTCGACCTGCTCAGAGTGAGAGACGAAGAAGCCGCGATGCGATAGAGATTGAAGTCAGATCAAGCCTTTTTCGTTTATCCAGCCTGCCTTGCTATAATCCCTTTTTCGACATCGATCAACATCAAGCTCTTATGACCGGACACGAAATCAGACAGAAGTTTCTCGATTACTTTGCGGCGCGTGGACATCGCGTCGTGCGGAGCTCGCCACTATTGCCCGCGAACGATCCAACGCTCCTGTTCACGAATGCCGGAATGAATCAGTTCAAGGACGTTTTTCTTGGACTTGAGCCTCGCGACTACAAACGCGCAACGTCATCTCAGAAGTGCGTGCGCGCCGGCGGGAAGCACAACGATCTCGACGAAGTAGGGCGCACTGCAAGGCATCACACTTTTTTCGAGATGCTCGGTAATTTCTCTTTTGGCGATTACTTCAAGAAGGAAGCCATCTACTTCGCGTGGGATCTGCTGGTCAACGAGCTGAAACTCGATCCTGAACGATTGTGGTTCACCATCTTCGAGGGTGACGATGAAGTAGGACCCGATGAAGAGGCCGAGCGTTATTGGCATCAAGTGGGATCGCGGCCAGAGCGAGTCTTGCGATTCGGCAGAGCGGATAACTTCTGGCAGATGGGCGAAACGGGTCCGTGCGGGCCGTGCTCGGAGATTCATTACTACATGGGCGAGCACCCCGAAGATCCCGAGTTCAACCGAGTCGAATATGTCAACGGACCGGGCGACACGACAATGGAGATTTGGAATCTCGTCTTCATGCAGTTCAATCGGTCGCTCCTGGACGACGGCAGCTACCAGCTCGATCCGCTGCCTGCTCCGTCGGTGGACACCGGCGCGGGACTCGAGCGGCTCGCTGCAGTTCTTCAGGGTGTGAAGTCGAATTACGATACAGACCTTCTGAAGCCAATCATCGACTTCATTGCTACGCTGGCCGATACCGCCTACGACTACAATTCGCCGGCAGGTATGTCGATGCGAGTGATTGCCGATCACGCTCGCGCGACAGCATTCTCACTTGCTGATGGCATTGCGCCCGGCAATATTGGTCGCAATTACGTGCTGCGAAAAATCATGCGCCGCGCAATCTATCACGGCGAGAAAGGACTCGGGCTAAAGCCACCGTTCTTTCACAAAGTCACAGACTTCGTAGTCAATCTGATGGGCGAGCCTTTCCCGGAACTCGTCGCGTCGCGTCAATTGATTGACGAAACGGTTCGCGGTGAAGAACAGCGCTTCAGTCGAATACTGACAGTTGGCGAGCCCAGGCTTGCCGAGTTGTTCGAGCGCTATTCGCCCGCTGCTCCGCCGATGCTCGAGCTGGCGCGGAACTACGACACCTACGGCGTGCCGCGCGACTTGATTCGGGTCGTGCTTGGGCAGCACGGCACCGACGTCACTGAAGACGAATTCAACGAACGATTCGACGCCGCGCTCCGTGAGCTTCAGCAGCAGACGGCGCCTGCCGTGATCGAAGGGGATAGACGAGCTCGTGAGATCTATGCGATGGTGGCCGCACGATTGCCGCGCACCGAGTTCAGAGGCTATCGCGAGACCGAGACATCAGGCGTGCGTGTACTCGCAATCATTTCAGGTGATGAAGAACGTGACTCGCTTGTGGTAAACCAAGTCGGCGAAGTCGTTCTAGATCGCACCCCGTTTTATTCCGAGGCAGGCGGTCAGATTGGCGACTCCGGAATTCTCGAAGGTGAAAGCGCGCTCGCGGAAGTTGAAGACACGTATTCAGTAGTGAGTGGTTACTATCTGCATCGCATCAAGGTCGAGCAAGGCGAGCTTCGGGTTGGCGACAGTGTAAACGCTCGAGTCGATGCCGAGCGCCGACGCCGCATAAAAGCGAATCACACTGGAACTCATCTACTTCACGCCGCGTTGCGTGAAGTGCTCGGACCTCATGTCAAGCAAGCTGGCTCGCTCGTTGCGCCCGATCGATTGCGATTCGACTTCACGCACTATGCTCCACTCACCGACGACGAGATCGCTGAGATCGAACGGCTTGTGAATCACGAAGTGCTTCAAAACCGATTGGTCGAAACTCAGATCAAACCGCTTGAGGAAGCATTGAATTCAGGAGCGATGGCACTGTTTGGAGAGAAGTACGCCGCCGACGTTCGCGTTGTCAGCGTTCCAGGATTCTCGACTGAGCTCTGTGGAGGCACCCACGTTCACGCCACCGGAGACATTGGTCCGATGAAGATCGTCAGCGACTCTTCGATCGCGGCAGGTGTTCGCCGAATAGAAGCGCTCACCGCCGATGCAGCAATCGCGCGTTTTCAAGTCGATGAACAGGTGATTGAGGAACTCGCTAAGCGTTTCAAAGTTCCGACTCGTGACATTCCTTCGCAAGTCGAGAAGCTTCAGGAACAGGTTCGCCGTTACGAGCGCGAGATCGAACAGTTGAAGCTGAAGATAGCCCTTGGCGACACTGATTCTGCCCCTGAGCAGGTTCAGGAGGTCGAGGGCATAAGCGTTCTTACCCGTCGTGTGGCCGACCTCGACTCGAATGCGATGCGACAGCTTGCGGACGCGCTATCCCGAAAAATCCGTTCGGGTGTGATCGTAATTGGACAAGCCGGGGAAGAAAAGGCATCTTTTGTGGTCCGGGTGACTGACGACTTGACGACTAAACTCAATGCTGGGCAAATCGTCAAGAAGGTTGCCGAAGTCGTCGGCGGAAAGGGAGGCGGGCGCGCGGATTTGGCGACGGGTGGAGGCACATCCACTATCAAGCTGGATGAGGCTCTCGCGGCGTCAGGACAGATAGTTAAGACTACTATTGCGGACTACAAAAAGTAGCTGGCTCCTTTCGTCATGATCTTTAGGCGGGAGGTCGCATGGTTACAGAAACTAAAACAAAACCGACAGCAGCGGAGTTGATCAGCGAACTCAATCGGCTCTCCGCCGAGCGAATCGAAGCGTTGCGCGACGCGGGGATCGAGCCCTTTGTCGAGACCGAGCGTTCGGCTGACGATCAACGGCGAGTGGGCCGTGTCATCTACGAATGGAGGAAGCGACGCCTTGAGTCTCGAGGCGAGAGCGAGAGTTGAAGTATTCATTCCTCTGCGGGAAGACGACCTCGGTTATCAAGCGGTGAGCCAGTGGGTGGCCGAAGAATTTGCTTTTCGGCGCGGCGGCTCAACTACCACGACGTCGTTTCTCGGGCTCTGCGCTTCCCCGACGACCGGCACCTTAGCACGCGATCACGTCCAGATTGTTTTCACTGACATCCTCGTCGATCTTGATGACATCGACGCGCGGAACGAACTCGTAGCTGAGCTTCCCTTACTACGCATGGATCTTGAAGGGACTCTTCACGAGGAAGAAGAAATCTGGGTTACGCTCTCGCCGATTGGAATTGTACGAAGGTGAGTAGCTAGACTGGTCCGCACATAAATAAGGCGGCTCACGACCTCGGTCGTGAGCCGATTTCGTTTCGATGACATTCACCACACGCTAGAACGTAAGCTTCAGCGCAAGTTGTACCTGTCGAGGATCACCTACTCCGACCCGCAAAAAGCCGTCGAAGTTGAAGAGGCCCGGCGTCGTCAGCGGATTTACGTTGTTGTCGTTGTTAAAAGTGTTGAACATCTCAAACGTCGGCAGCAACGCTATTCGGTCGCCGAACTTGATCGGACGCGCAATCCTCCAGTCAAAAGAAAAGTAACCGTTGTCTTTACGAGCAGTGTTGCGGTTTGTAGCCGTGCGCACTCCAGGCGTGATCGGCTGCGCCGTGTGAGCCTGAATGCGGGTGTTGAGCTCGAAGCCCCAGCCTACCTCCGAGTAGGAGAAGAAATTGAACTTGTGTCGAATGTCCCGGTCCGACAAAGCGTAGTCGAGCGACAGGTTGTTGATGTCAAACGAACGGTCCGTAAATGGATCGCGTTCGTTTGAATCGTCGTCCTTATCCTTGGACAGCACGTAATTGCCTTCGAGTTGGAAGCGATTGCTGAAACGCTTGCGAATGCCCAGCGTTATCCCTCGGTAAAGTGATTTGCCCGGGCTGCTTGTAACCTGTACTTCGCCGAGCTGCGGTCCGAAGATCGGATTCCCACTGCTGTCAAGCTTACGATTCACGTTGAGGAAGCGAGTCAGGTGCACGCCCTTCGAGTGTGTGAAGTCGGCATAGAACGCCCAGTTGGGCGCCAACTCCTGTTCGAAGCCGACGTTGGTCGTGTAGATCCGCGGGTTGGCATAGTCTCGGCTGAATACCCGAACACCGCTGAAGCATGGGAAAGGATTCGAACCGCACGACGAAGCCGTAGGTGTGATGAGTCCCGGCCAGGTTGGGAGAATCGTAGGATTGGCGAACAAGCCGCCGGCAATCGTCTGCTGCTGTACGCCGTTTGTGGTGATCGAGCCGACCTCCGACAACATGTTCTGACGTGCGTTGTAAATTCCCCAACTGGCTCGCAGCACCGATTTGCCGCTTCCCGAAACATCCCACGCGAATCCGACGCGCGGCTGGAACTCTTTCTTCTGATTAGGAAGTGTTCCATCCGACGGGAACCTCGGATCCTTCAGCAAGAATCCATAAGCGGTCTTCGCCGGGTCAATAACGGGATCCGGAAAAATCTGGGCTTCCCATCTGAGACCATAGTTGAAGGTGAAGTTCGGCCGGACTTGCCATTTGTCCTGAACGAACAACGCGTAGTCTTGATTGGTAATCTTCGACGCCCCCGCCGCATCGGTCGCCGGCCCGTTCGGCCCGGCGCCCTGCAGAAATAGAAGGAGGTGCGCCGCGTTCGCCGCTGGACCGAACCCCGGACCAAGAGACGACGGTGATGCATATCGCAAAAAGCCGGTAACACTGTCGAAGATATAACGGCCGGTGAAGAATCCGCGGAATACCTGATCGTTCAACGTGTGCACCCACTCACCGCCCATCTTCCAGGTATGTCGTCCGGCAATGATCGAGTAGTTGTCTTTGAGGTGTGTGCGCCAGACCAGCTCGTCGACCGCCGGTTCAAGAAAGAACGGATTTCCAAACCTGAACGTCGTCACGAATCCCATCGCGGTATCCGCCGGCAAATTCGACGGCGTCGCGGTCCGCGGTCGGGATTCGCGCGAATAGCTGAAGTGCCCCTCGTTGAGTCTGGTCGGCGAGAACGTGGTGTTCAGGTTCAAGTTTATGTTGTTGATCTTCGACGGGCCTTCGGTTCCATTGGCAGACGTTCCATAGGTCGCGACATCGAACGTCTGATTCTCATTCTTCGAATAGTCGAAGTTATAAGACAAGCCGAGCTGGTTTGAAGGGTTGAGGTTCCAGTCGAGCTTCATAAGCACCGCGCTGTTGCGAATCGGATGCTTGACGGGCAAGCCCTCGTCCTGGTTCAGTCTTGCCTTTATGAAGTTGATCAACGCGAGCCGCGCGCAATCGTCACTGCTGTTTATCAGGCTTTCGTTCGCGGTGATGGTCGGCGCGGCAACCGAACATGGGGACCCGATCGGCTCGCTAAGGTTCGCTCGAGTCAGGTTTGCAAATATTTGTTCGAACGCGCCAAAGTAGAAGATCTTGTCCTTGACCAACGGACCGCCAAACGTCCCGCCAAACTGCTCGCGATGAAAATCAGTCAACGGTTTTCCGTCGGAGGTATGGGCGGTCAGCGCCTCAAGCCGTTGAAAGTGAAACAAACTCCCGTGAACGTTGTTGGTGCCCGATTTGGAAATCACGTTGATGATGCCGCCCGCAGAGCGCCCAAACTCCGCGCTTGCTCCGGTAGCGATGACCTGAAACTCCTTGATCGCATCGAGAGGAATGTCGATGGCGGCTCGTTGCCCGCCGGCTTGCTCGCCGAAGAACCCATTATTGTAGTCGCCTCCGTCGAGGCTGATGTTGTTGAAGATGCCACGCTGTCCGGCGAAGTTGATCTCGTCGCCGTCGGGCCCTTGAGTGATGCTCACGCCCGGCGTCAGTGTGAGCAGGTCTTCGAATTTCCTGCCCAGCACCGGCAAGTTACCGACCGACAGTTCGTTGAGCGTAGAACTGGATTCCGTCTTGACCGTGTCGATCGTAGGCGCCGCAGTGATGGTGATTTTTTCTTCCAGCCGCGAAACTTTCATCGAAAGATTCAGGTTGATGGTCTGGCCCACGGTGAGCTCCAGGTTTTCTTGTATTACCGTTGCAAACCCTTGTTTTGAGACGGTGAGCAAGTACCGCCCCGGTCTAAGCTGAAGAAATACAAACCTGCCGTCCGAGTCGGTCGTCAGCGCCCGGGTGAAATTGGTGTCGGGATTCTTGACCTCAACGCTGGCGCCGGGAACCGCGCTGCCCTGCTCATCCAGGATGCTTCCCTGAATGACCCCGGTAGTTATTTGCGTTTGAGCGGAGACTCCTGCGGCAGCCGAGAGCAACAGGAGCAGACTTAATGCGACCAGGCGTATCAAGTTTTTCATTTTACGTTCTCCGATCCAAGGTGGCACACAGTGTTGCTGATTTTGGTTGGCGCATTTGTAAAACAAACGCGCGCCAAAGTCAAACGATCCGACCTTTGCCGGCGCTCGGATAACGCTTGACGAGCGAGATTTTCCTGGTTTGCCGATTGAACTTGACCGATGTATCCAACCTAATCATGCTAGGGGATGGCTTCTCACTGATAACGCGCCACTCAGGAAGCAGGCAGGATGATAGTCATAATCGTGATTTCGCTTCTCGTTGCTCTGGTTGCGGCCTTTACTCTTTACTCGAAACGCATCCGCAGAGATGAGCACTTAGATCGCGAGCTTGAACCACCGCCGTTCGACGGCTTGTTTGCGGAACAACTCTCGGCGGCTAAGCTGGACACGCGCGATGAGTCAGCGGCTGCTTCGCGGGTGAGAGCAGATCTGATCGAACGCTCTGCTCGCGGTGATCTTGAAGCGCTCTCAGAAGCTCGTTCGACCGGCGATGCAATGCTGTATGACGATGTCCTGAATGAGTTGATTGACTCTACTTCGAGCGGTTGTCAAGACTTTAAGGCTCTGGTTGCTCGTATCTCCAAGAGCAACGAGTTGCGAGGAAATAGAAGGCTGGCCGAACGGTTGATTGGTTACTGGAAAACTGATTTTGATCGGCGTTCGACGACTCAAATGATGCACATTGCCGCGCTTTCCGATGACCCCGCCGTCTACGAACAAGCGGTGGAGATGGTGCTTGAACTCTGGCGTAGTGGAAAGCTCCAACAGTTTTCAGTTGACGAATTGATCGCACTTTTTGAGAGTCAATACTGGATCCTCGCGCTTGAAGCACGACGCGGAGGTGCGGGTTTTGCCTTGAAGCGCAAGCTCGTCGAGATTCGCCGCGAACTAGCAGCGGCGACGCTCACGCGTTAGTCTCTCACGATTAACTGCTAGGAATAGAGGTCCCCTCATGAACTCAAATCTTCAATCGTGGTTGCCCTATCTGGCGCTGATATTCGTAGCGCTGATCGTGCTGATCGTAATTCTCAGACGAATCCTGGTTAACGTCGGCGCGCGTGAAATCGCAATCAAGGAGCGGCGGTACTTGGGCGCCAAGATGCCGCCCGGCCGTGTCGTGGCTACAGAAGGCGAGGTCGGAATTCAAGCCGACGTGCTCAAGCCGGGTCTTCACCTGATCAAGTGGCCGTTCGAAAAAGTCATTCGCAAATTCCCGCTGATCGAAATCGGGCCCGATGAGATGGGCATCATCGAAGCCATCGACGGCGAACCGATGCCCCCGGGAGGGATCTTCGCGGCCGATCGCGCACAGAATGCCCACAACAACTTTCAGGATCCAATTGCGTTCATCAAACGTGGCGGCGTCAAAGGCATTCAACTTCGCACGCTGCCGCCGGGTTTGTGGCCAATCCATCCTTACCTGTTTCGAGTATCGGTGACTAAGACCACGGTAATCCCTCAAGGCAAAGTCGGCATCGTTACCTCGGCCGATGGCGCGCAACTCGATCCCGGCCGTTTGCTGGCGAAAGCTATCGACGGACACCACAACTTTCAGGACGCCGAGCAGTTCATCGCGTCCGGCGGTCAGAAAGGGCCGCAAGTCGACATCCTCACGCCGGGGACGTACCGCATCCTCACCGACTCGACGCCGCTTGAAGGAGGCGGGGAACGCAAGCCCGGTTTGTTCTATGTGCGACTAAACGATGCAACCCTCATCCAGGAGAATCAGATCGGTTTGGTTGAAGCTTTGGACGGCTCAACGCTTGATCCGCGAGATTACGTCGCCACCCAGGTCGAAGGGCACGACAACTTCCAGGACGGCAACGAATTCATCGGCCACGGCGGGCAGCGCGGCCCGCAGAAAGACATCCTTCTTCCGGGCACCTACTACGTCAACTCGATGCTGTTCAAAGTAATTCCTGAATCCGCGAAAGAGATCAAACCGGGCGAGGTCGCGGTAATCGTCTCGAACGTCGGCAAAGACCCGTCGGACGAAGTGCGCCGCGCGATGGCCTCGAAGATTCGCGAGCGGTTGGAGCGCGAAGAACAAGAGCAAGTAGCGCACGTCACCGCGAAAATCGGCGACAAGGACACCGTTGCCGAGATCAAAGAAGATCTCGCCCTCAACGATCCCGCGGACCGGCGGCTGGATGAAGGCGCGCACGAGGCGTACGTAGTGCCCGCAGGCTTTCGTGGCATACAAGAAACAGTGGTTGGCCCCGGGCGCTACTATGTCAACACCCTTGCGGTCACGCCGATAGTGATTCCGACTACCAACCAAACCGTTGAATGGACTTCAGGCGAAGTCGCAAACACGTTCAATCCGTTCGAGGTGATCTCAAAAGACGGCTTCACGATGCAGCTCGAGGTGCGCGTAGTCTTTCGAGTCAAACCCGAAGATGCGCCCTTCATGGTCGCGAAGATCGGCTCGGTTGATCGCCTGATCCAAAATGTCATGCATCCGCTGATCGATTCGATCTTTCGAAACCAGGCTTCCGAGTCGTCGGCGATGGCTTACCTGCAAAACCGTCACGAAGAACAAGAGCGCGCCGAAGCTCGAGTGCGAGCTCACTTGTTGAAATATCACGTCGACGTCGTGAACGTTTTGATCTGTCACATTCATCTGCCCGAAGAGTTGATGAAGACCCAGACCGAAAAGATCCTTGCCGAACAGAAGCAGAACATGTTCAACGCGCAGCGTGAGGCTGAAGAGCGGCGCATTCAACTGGAGAGGACCAAGGCGCAAGCGGACAACCAGGTCGCGTTGATGGCGGCAACCGTCGGCGTCGAGATCGCCGGCAAACGCTCGGAGCAACGCAAGGCGGAAGGCGAAGGTGAAGCAAGCTACATTCTTGCGACCGGCAGAGCGGAATCGGAGAAGGTTCGCTTGATGGGCGAAGCCCAGGGCGTCGCTTACGCCGAACAGGTCAATGCAATTGGCGCGCAGGGCGTGGCATTGGTTGAAACGTTGAGGGTGATCGGCGAAAAGGGAGTACGCATCACGCCTGACGTGATGGCTTCGGGTGGCGCTGGAGACGGCGGGAGCGGAATTGGCACTCTGCTGTTGCTGAATCTCTTTCGAGAGAGATTGAGCTTAACGGCCCAGACCGACAATGGCGCCCCCGTCGAGGTAAAACGAAAATAGTCTCGCGTTCAGTCTCTCGATCTACGAAGTCTCAAGGATCGGAACAATGGCGGGCGAGGAACGTTTGAGCTACCGGACTCTGAGCGCCCGACGTCGGTTGAGTCCTCATTCGGGGCGAGTCCTTCTGATTTTGTTGCAACTATTGCGTTCGATGTCGCTCCACAACTATAATCAAGCGTCCCCGACACTCAGGAATCGCATCGATCAGAAGAAGCTTTAGACTTCGGAAGGTCAAATAGTCCGTGCGGTATCCCGCAGTTCGATTATCGAGGTAGAGATGATGAAGAAGTTCTTGGCAGTTTGCGCGTGCCTGATCCTACTATCCTTCGCTTTTATTCCCCGCACGATTGTATTTTCCCAAAAGCTCGATAGTGTTCGACCTCTCTATGTGGACGATCGAATCATCGTGAAGCTGAGACCGAATGCGGAGCTCACAACTGATGCCGATGCTTTGGCTGGAGACATAGTAGGAGCCGCTGGTGTTAGGGCGGAGAGTCTGACGCATGGTGCTCAAGCCGGCGGCGTTGAGCTCATTCATCTCGACGGTAACTTGTCAGTCGAGGAAGCGGTTAGCCGCGCGAAGGCTGATCCTCGCGTCGAGTACGCAGAACCTGATTACATTGTCCGGGCAATGGACACGTTCCCGAATGATCCGTTGTTTAGTCAGATGTGGGGATTGTTCAGCACGGGATGTTCGTTCTGTGGCCCTGACGTGCAAACCTCGAGCATCGTTGCAAACCAAGCCTGGGACATCACTACAGGAAGCGGCGATGTAGTCGCAGCAGTGCTTGACACCGGAGTGGAGCTCCAGCACGAAGACCTGGCTGCTAACGCCTGGGTTAACCCGAATCCCGGATCCGTTTCGGGCTTCGTGAATGACATCAACGGCTGGAACTTCGTGCTCAACACCAACCAGGTTTTTAACGACCCGTCAGAAGACGAACACGGAACGCACGTAGCCGGATCGATCGGAGCCGTGGGAAACAACGGTAAGGGCGTGACCGGCGTGGCCTGGAACGTCAAGCTTATGTCGCTCAAGTTTCTTCATAACACCTCAAACGGGACAACAGGCTCAACGTCAGATGCGGTGCTGGGAATCAACTACGCCATTGCTTTGAGGAATCAAGGCGTCAATGTGAGAGTAATCAACGCGAGCTGGGGAGGGACAAAAGATTCTCAAGCTCTGCGCGACGCGATATCGGCCGCCAACAATGCGGGAATTCTATTCGTGTGCGCAGCAGGAAACAGCGGCGTCAATCTCGACAACATTCCGGATTTTCCGGGCAACGGAAACAACGCCGACGCATTTCCGGGTGCTTATGGCCGATCGCTGCCGAACGTGATATCAGTCGCGGCGGTCGATCAGAACGGCCTGCTCGCTTCGTTCTCAAACTTCGGTCACGACTCGGTGAACCTGGCTGCCCCCGGCGCGTTGATCTTGAGCACTTGGCCTACGGCGCTTGGCGGATACAATCGAATCAGCGGAACATCGATGTCGTCGCCTTACGTTGCGGGTATCGCAGTGCTGCTGTGGTCGCACGAGCCCTCGCTCACGCCCGCTCAGGTCAAACAACGAATCGTCGATACGTCCGAGCCGCTTCCTTCGCTTGTATCGAAGACCTCGCGGTCGGGGCGCGCGAATGCATACAATGCTCTGACAAACCGAATCGCGCCTGCGGAGTCGCCCGTCATCGTAGGCCAGCCCTCCTTCACCAAGCACTCGGTTACGCTCGACGGGTTGGGCTTCATCAGCGGTTCCGCGGTGATTGAAGTGAACGGGGTGCCGCTCTCTGACACAAGTTACGACAGTTCATTTGCGTTGGCCAACGGAACAATTACGAGGCTGACTTCAGACATCGGTAAGAAACCGCTGAAGCGAGCCTTCCCTGCCGGAGTCACTGTTTCCGTCGATGTCTTCAATCCTTCAACGGGTCAACGATCGCCGCAGATCAATGTGACCCGGTAATCACGTTTCACTCACGATATTGCACGGACTTTGGTTGTCAAATCACTCGCCAGGGTCCGTGCAACTCATCTGTCTCTGAGCTTCATAGAGCACGATTCCTACTGACGTCGCAAGATTGAGCGAGCGCACGCCGCGGTTTGGCATCGGGATCGTCAGGCAACGCTCCCAATTCGCGCGCAGCAGATCTTCAGGCAGGCCTCGAGTCTCGCGTCCAAAGACAAGGCAATCACCCGAAGCGAATTCAAATGTGGTGTAAGACCGCTCGGCTTTTGTCGTGAAGTAAACGAAGCGGCTCGCCGCCAGCGCCGAGTAAAGCGCTTCGATATCCAAGTGATAATGAATCTCGACTTCGTCCCAGTAGTCGAGACCCGCTCGCCGCACCGCCTTTTCGTCAGTTCTAAAACCGAGTTTGCCAACAAGGTGCAGCGGCGTGAACGTCGCGGCGCATAGTCGTGCAATGTTCCCGGTGTTCGGCGGAATCTCCGGCTCTATCAGCGCGACATGTAAATTGCTGAGGACTCGACTCGTTTGTTTGCTTCTTCCGACACTGAAGCTTGCCGCGTCGGCCTCTATGCGCTTCATCGCCGCAATCAGAATCTTTTGGTGATCAAACGCGAGAGTGGGCGGCGCAAGCGCCGAATGCCATGCTGCGTCTGAAGCATCGTCAGCAGCTTTCACCAGCACTCGCTCGTCAAGCATCGCCGCAAAAACCACGCTGACTGTGTGCCCGCGCGGATCGCGACCCGGATCTCCAAATGCGCCGATTTGTTCCAGGCGAATCCCGGTTAGCCCCGTCTCTTCCTTTAGCTCGCGCGCGGCCGCGTCTTCCAGAGATTCATTTTCATCGACGAAGCCGCCAGGAAACGCCCATCTCCCCTTGAACGGTTCGCCAGCTCGCTTGATCAGCAGCACTTCGAACCGATCCCCATGACGATGGAACAGCACGATGTCCACCGTCAGCGCAGGCCGCGGATAATCGTAGCAGTATGATTTTCTATTCACGATTCACGATCTACTCCACTCTCAGGATCATACACTTCAAGTAATGAGTCTCCGGCATCGAAATAAGAATCGGGTGATCGCGTGATTGAGTCCGCTTCTCGATAAGCTGAATGTTGCGCCCGGCATCCGCCGCAGCATCGGCAAGCACATTCAGAAATTCGTCTTCGCTCATGTGAAACGAACACGTCGAAGTGATGAGCGTGCCGCCGGGCGCGAGCATCTTCATCGCTCGCAAATTTATTTCTTTATAGCCTCGCTTGGCGGCTTGAATCGAAGCCCGGTTCTTGGCGAAGGCAGGCGGATCGAGATTGATCACATCGAAGCGCTCGCCTGCCTGTTCCTTTTCGTGAAGAAAATCGAAGACGTTTGCTTCGACGAACGCGACGTTGTCAACACCGTTCAACTGTGCGTTGATCTTTGCCTGCGCGATTGCCGGAGCAGAAATGTCAACACCGACGACATGCTTCGCACCACGTGCAAGATGGAGCGCGAACGCTCCTTGATACGTGAACGCATCCAATACGCGGCCTCGCCCGTAGCCTCGAGCTGCGATGCGGTTCTCTCGCTGGTCGAGAAACGAACCGGTCTTTTGCCCTTCGATAAGGTTGACGGCAAACCGCACTCCGCTTTCTTCGACTACAATCTCGCCTGGGTCATTTCCGTGAAGGAGTCCGCCGATGCGGGCCAGGCCTTCCAAGTCGCGCACGCGAGCTTCATTGCGCTCGATGATTGCCCGTGGGCTGTAGCTCTCAATCAGCAGCTCGATCCACATTTGCTTGAGCGCTTCCATTCCCTGCGACAGAGTCTGAACAACAAAACAGTCGTTGTAGCGATCGATGATCAACGACGGCAGCAGATCGCTTTCACCGTAGACAAGCCGATAAGCAGTCGTGTCGCGCACCACTTGATTGCGCAGTTGTTCGGCTGATTCGAGACGCGATTTCCAGAAGCTGCGATTGATTTCAACATCTTCAAACGCAATCATCCGAAGCGCGATTTGCGAGCGCGAGCTGTAGAGCGCCGAGCCCAATGTTTTGCGCCGCGAGTCTGTGACCCGCACGATCTCGCCGCCTTGCGCGGCGGAATGATCGCTCACGTCGCTGCGATAGACCCACAGGTGACGAGCGCGGACTCGCTCGGCGGCCCGCTTTGTTATCGTGACCGTTGTTGGCATCGAACAATGACTCTATGATAGCGGTTTAACAATGACAAACGTCGAGCCAGAAGGACAGATCACAATCTATCTCGGTCTTGGTTCGAATGTTGGAGATCGCGAAGCTAAGCTCGGCGAGGCAATATGTCGAATAGGAGAACTCGAGGTCGAGATCACGCGCAATTCTTCGATTTACGAAACAGAACCAGTCGGTTTGGTAGATCAGCCTTGGTTTTTGAATCAGGTGATTCAAGCGAGGCTCTCTGTGCAACCGACTGCCGGTGAGGCGGCGACTTTCTTGTACAAGCTTCTCGACATTGAACGTGAGATGGGTCGCGAGAGGGTAATTGCTAACGGCCCGCGATTGATTGATATCGATTTATTGCTCTTCGATGACCTGGTTGTTCATAAATCGAGCGGCACAGCTTCTTGCAATTCTGCCGACATGGTTCTGCCTCACCCACGCATGCACGAGCGACGCTTCGTGCTCGAACCGCTTTGCGAGATAGCTCCTGACTTGATCCACCCGGTTCTTCAAAAGACCTGTCGCGAGATCCTGGCGTCGCTTGCAGACGAATCGATCGTGATGCTCTTCAAGAAACAGTGAGAAATCCCTGGCCTCGGTGCAGGATGATGCATTCATTGCCCGTGCTGAATCCGTGTGCTAGGTTGTTGCGGTCGAACCGAGCTCGATTTCATGTCATCGCCGCTTTCAAAAATCCCTTCCGGAGTCCAATACATCTTCGACGAAGAAGTACGCGTGCGCCGCTGGATCGAACGCGAATTGATGAGCGTTTTCCAAGGCTGGTCTTACTCTGAAATTATCCTGCCGATGTTTGACTACGCCGATTTGTTCGCGCTCGGAATGGGAAAAGAGCAGGCGGAGATGACTTATCGATTCACCGGTCGCGATGGAAAACTTCTTGCGCTCAGACCCGAGATGACTTCCCTCGTAGCGCGAACCATCGCGACTCGCTTTCGAGACCGTCCTCGCCCGATTCGACTTTCATACTCAGGCGAGGTCTTTCGCTGGGACGAGCCGCGAGCCGGGCGTCAATACGAGTTTCAGCAAATCGGTCTCGAGTTGATCGGTTCCCAGAGGCTTGAGGCTGACTCCGAAGTACTGGTCATCGCGATTGAAGCGCTTCGGCGAATTGGACTCGAAGAATTCACGATCACGCTCAGTCACGTGGATTTTTTCAACGGCATTGCCGATCGCCTCGAGCTGGATCAGATTCAGCGCGTGCTTCTCCAGGAAATGATCGATCGAAAGCAGACCGATCAGCTCAACGGCTTTCTCGAACAATTTGTGGATCGTGAAAGTCGCGACGCATTCTGCCGGCTCACCGCGCTTGCTGGTAAGAGTGCGATACTCGAAGAAGCTCGAACTTTGATTACTAACTCAACATCGGCAGCCGCGCTCGACGACATCGAACGTGTTTATCAGATCGCGGAAGCGCTCAACATCGACGCTTTCGTCAATATCGATCTTGGCGATGTCGGCGGACTCGACTATTACACAGGCCTGACTTTTAAGATCTATGCAAAAGGTTTGGGTTCGGCGCTCGGACGCGGGGGAAGATACGATCAGTTGCTGTCGAAGTTTGGCAGAGCGGAGCCAGCCGTGGGCTTCTCGCTATGCCTGGACTGGCTCGCGCAATTGTTGTCACCTGAAGTTAGAAGGGCAGCCGCGCAATCCAACGAAGCCGTTCGATTGAGCGCCGCCGGTGACCTCGCTTCAGCTTTCAAAAAGGCGAGCAAGTTGCGCAGCGAGGGACAAAAGGTCGAAATTGTTTAGTGAAACGATGCGTGAAAAGAATGATGAGTGAAACGTGAAACGTGATCCGCGACCACAACGCTGGGTCCTTTTCCGCCTTCAGGTTCCCTTTCACGTTTCACACACGTTTCACGCATCACGTTTCACTTTCCACGCATCACGTTTCAGCCTATGCCCAACCTCACCATTGCAATCGCGAAAGGCCGCTTGCAGGATGAAACGCTCGATGCATTCAGGCGCGCGGGCATCGCTCTGGCTGAGGAGTCACTTGCATCTCGACGCTTGTTGATCGAAGACGACAGCGGACAATACAACTTTATTTTTGTTAAGCCGTTCGATGTACCAGTGTACGTCGAGTATGGCGTTGCGGACGCGGGAGTCTGCGGGCGCGATGTGCTAATGGAATCGGCAGCCGACATACAGGAGCCTCTCGATCTTGGCTTCGGACGCTGCAGCCTCGTTGTAGCCGGCAAGCCCGAGTCAGCCGAGCGCGGCTACAATCCGTTGACCACCGCGCGAGTCGCAACCAAGTATCCGCGCGTTACGGCTGATTACTTTCAGCGCAAAGGCGTGCCCGTCGAGTTGATCGAGCTTTCGGGCTCGGTCGAGCTGGCGCCGCTGCTTGGCCTGTCGGAGCACATCGTTGATTTGGTCGAAACGGGACGGACTCTTCGAGAAAATGGATTGGTGGTCATTGATACAATCGCTGAATCGAGCGCTCGGCTGATCGTCAATCGAGCGAGCTATCACTTGAAAAGATCGGAGATTGCCCGATTGATCGACACGCTTCGGTCAAATCACGCTTAATCCACGATGGACATCGTTGACTACAAGCGAGGTGGCGCGAGCGATCAGCTTCGCCGTATTCGCTCACGATCTCTGAATGCTAACGCGGATCTCATCTCGCGCGCAGCCGAAATAGTCGAAGGGGTTCGCTCCGGCGGTGACGAAGCGCTCATCCATTACACGCGACAATTCGATGGCGTTGTGTTAGAAGCGCACGAACTTCGAGTCGACCATGAGTTCATTAGTGGGCAAGCGGCGCGCGCCGGGGCGAATGTCGTCCAAGCATTTCGCCTGGCGATCAAGAACATTCGAGCGTTTCACGAGAATCAAAAAGAACGCGATTGGCAAATGATAACCGATCACGGGGCGATCGTTGGGCAGCGAGTTTTGCCCGTTGCCTCGGCCGGACTTTACGTGCCGGGTGGTCGCGCTGCTTATCCGTCATCGGTCGCGATGAACGTGATACCGGCTCAGGTCGCGGGCGTTGGACGAATCGCGATCGCCACGCCGCCTGGCACGCTCGAACGCAATCCGGTAGTCGCGGCGCTCATCGACGAGTTGAGTATCGAAGAGGTTTACCGAGTGGGCGGCGCACAGGCAATCGCAGCGCTCGCTTTCGGGACCGATACTATTCCAAAGGTCGATAAGATTGTGGGACCCGGGAACGCTTACGTGGCTATTGCGAAAAAATTGGTTTACGGCTCTGTCGGAATCGACTCGATTGCAGGTCCGACCGAAGTCGTCGTGATCGCCGACCGCTCGGCTGACGCACGATTCGTAGCCGCGGACTTGCTCGCTCAAGCTGAACACGACGAAGCAGCGTCGTCGATCTGCATTACAACGACCAGCGAACTTGCTCGCGAAATTGTAAGTGAAGTCGCCCGTCAACTTGAAACGCTCGAGCGACGCGAGATCGCTGCAGCTTCGATCGAACGTTATGGCGCCGTGTTCGTGGTCGAATCAATTGAAGCAGCCTGCGAGCTGGCAAATCTAATCGCGCCTGAACACCTCGAGCTAATGACTGAAGATGACGACCGCGCGGCGAGTTTGATTGAAAATGCGGGCGCGATTTTTTTTGGAGCCTATTCGTCCGAGCCGGTTGGTGATTACATTGCCGGCCCGAATCACGTGCTGCCCACGCTCGGAACGGCGCGCTTTTCGTCAGCGCTCGGCGTGTCGGACTTTATGAAGCGACAGTCGATCATTCGTTACAATCGCGAAGCGCTCGAGGCAAACGCCGATGCGATAGCGACGATGGCAGACGCGGAAGGTCTAACCGCGCACAAGCGCGCGGTGCTGATCCGAACTGAGCCTCAAAACCGAAAGTAACAGGCCACTATGCAGGACGACGACAGAGCGGGCTCCAAACAGCGATCGAGAACCTCCCCGCTCGAAACAATCAAGCCTTCAGTGCGAGCTATCAACGCTTACACTCTTCCGCCATATCGCGCGACAATCAAGATAAATCAAAACGAAAACCCGTTTGATATGCCCGACGAGATCAAGCAAGAGGTTCGCCGCCGGCTCGCCGATCGCAGGTGGTCTCGCTATCCCGACTTCGTTCCAGCGAGTCTGCTCGAACGACTTGCCGAGTTCGCTGGCTGGAAACCGGAAGGCACGCTCGCCGGCAACGGCTCGAATGAATTGATCCAGGCGACGCTGATGGTAACGGTCGGACCGGGCACTCGAGTGTTGATCGCCGAGCCAACTTTCACGCTCTATCGACAGATCGTGACCGTGCTTGGCGGAGAGGTCTTGAGTGTTCCTTTGACAAGCGACTTTCAATTCGATATGGCGGCGATTCGCGAGCGCGCAATCGAAGGCAGCGCCGACGTCGTGATCCTTTGTTCACCAAACAATCCTACAGGCTGCCGGATATCGAACGAAGATCTCTCGTCGCTTGCGCGCGAATTCGGCGGGCTCGTCGTGATTGACGAGGCTTATCACGAATTCTCGGAGAATTCCGTCGTTCCGTTGTTGAGCGAGTTGCCGAATCTGATCGTGCTGAGAACTTTTTCAAAGGCGATGGCAATGGCTGGCCTGCGAGTTGGATATCTTCTCGCAAGCGCTGAGCTGGCTCGCGAGGTTCACAAGGCTACTCTGCCTTACAATCTGAATTTCATTTCAGCTACGGCCGCCGAGGTAGCTTGTGAGCGATATGATTTATTGAGACCGCGCATTGACCTGATCATTCGCGAGCGAGAGCGGCTGTTCGCGGGAATGTCGGCGATGCGTGGAGTCGAGCCCGTGCCATCGTCGGCAAACTTCATCATCGCGAAGACAAGAGTAGCGCCGCAAACACTTTTCAAAGAGCTGCTGGCACGCGATATACTCGTTCGTGACGTGAGCCGCTATCCGATGCTCGCCGATTATTTTCGGGTGTCGGTCGGTTCACCCGAAGAGAACGACCGGTTTATCGAGGCGCTCAAGGAGGTGATGGAGCGTGCAGATATTAGATAAAGCTGAGATATCCGGAGAACCGATGGGTGAAGTCCGAACAATGGTCACGCTCACAAACGCAACAGACCAGGTTTTGGTTCGTCGCGGCAAGCTGCGACCTGATGAGGTTCATACGTACCAAGCTGACGCGCTGGTGGACACTGGCGCGGTTCGCAGTGTTGTACCGACTCACGTCGTCAAACAACTCGACCTTGCAATCCGGGGTAACCGGGTTGTGGAGCTGGCTGATGGGCGAAAGGAAACTGTTGGGTTGACTGAGCCTGTCGAAATCGACATCGACGGGAGAAACACGATCGAGGATGTGCTGGTGCTCGGAGACGAAGTGATTATCGGCCAAACAGTTCTTGAGATGCTCGATCTGTTGGTCGACTGCTCGAACCGTCGGTTGATACCCAATCCAGCGCACCCTGACCAACCGGTAGTGAAGATCAAGTAGTAACGCTCTTGATTGGAGAATGCGATTGCCCAGGACCGCAAACAAACAAAGAACGACTCGCGAGACTGATGTCCGAGTAAAGCTCGACCTCGATGGCAGAGGCGACTCGAAGATTGCTACGGGAATCGGCTTTCTCGATCACATGCTCGAGCTGTTTGCGCGCCATGGTTTGTTCGATCTTGAAGTTGAATGCAAAGGCGATCTGCACATCGATGCTCATCATTCTATCGAAGACATCGCGCTTACGATTGGCCAGGCTTTCGCCGACGCGCTCGGCGATAAGAAAGGAATCGTTCGCTTCGGCTCGGCTTACGTGCCGATGGATGAAACTCTGGTGCGCTCGGTAGTGGATCTGAGCGGCCGAGCCTTTCTGGTCTATCGAGTACCGAAAGTGCGCGAACGCATTGGAGAGCTTGACGTCGAGCTGGTTGAGCACTTCTGGCGGTCGCTCGCGGGAGAGCTTCGTTGCAATTTGCACATCGAGTTGTTCTACGGCGCGAACCAGCACCACATTTTGGAAGCGGTCTTCAAATCGGCTTCCAGAGCCCTTTCCAAGGCGACACGCATATCCGAGCGTATCGAAGGGGTCCTCTCTACAAAAGGAACTCTCTAGTCATTGGTCATTGGTCACCAGTCATTAACACCCCATCTCGTGTCGCAATTTGCCAATGACGAATGACCAATGACCAATGACCAATTCAAATGATCGCAATTATCGATTACGGAGTCGGCAATCTTCGCAGCGTCGAGAAGGCTTTCGAGGCGGTTTCGAAACCGGCCGTCGTGACCGGAGATGCCGGAGCAATTCGCGAGGCTGACCGGCTTGTCCTTCCAGGAGTGGGCGCGTTCGGCGAGTGCGCGCGAAGGCTTCGTCAGAATGGCTTCGATCGGCTCGTGCTTGAAGCCGCCGAAAAAAACAAACCAGTGCTTGGACTGTGCGTAGGCTTGCAGTTGATGTTCGACGAAGGGCATGAATTTGGAATTCACCAAGGGCTCGGGTTGATGCGTGGTCGGATTGTTCGTTTTCCGGAATCGGGCCGTCACGTTCCACAGATCGGCTGGAATCAAATCGAAAGCCTCAAGCGGCATTCGCTACTCGAAGGTATCCCGAATGGGAGTTATTTCTACTTCGTCCATTCGTATCACATCGAAACTGAAGACCGGGAACTTGTCCTGGCGAAAACCGAGTACGGCATCCGCTACCCATCAGTCTGCGCGCGAGGCTCGGTTTGCGGAGTGCAGTTCCATCCGGAGAAGAGTCAGGACGCTGGACTGAGATTGCTATCCAACTTTGCTTCGATGTAATGGGTAGCTTATCAGCCCATCGCTTTCGCGCGTGGGTGTGCCTTGTCATAAACCTCAATCAATCGTTCGACGGAAACGTGAGTGTAGATTTGCGTAGTAGACAACCGCGCGTGGCCCAGCAGCTCTTGAATCGCTCGCAAGTCGGCTCCGGCTGACAACAGGTGCGTCGCAACCGAATGGCGAAGCGAATGCGGGCTGATGTTCTGAGCGAGCGCGCTCTCACGGACATACTTGTCGATCAATCTTCCAATGGACCGCGCACTGATCCTCGTACCCTGATAGTTGAGCAGCACGGCTCGCGAGTCGCGTTTGTGCTCGGATGCTTTAGCGAGCAAACCTCCTCGAACATCAAGGTAAGCCGTGAGCGCTTCTTTTGCTTTTGAGCCGAATGGCACGAAGCGTTCTTTGCGCCCTTTGCCCCGAACGCGAATCGTTTCGTGCCTGAAGTCGATGTCGTCAAGATTCATTCCGGCGACCTCAGAGACTCGGCATCCCGTGGCGTACAGCAGCTCGAGAACGGCGCGGTCTCGCTTGCCGAGAATAGTGTCGCCATCGGGCGTTTCAATAAAGCTCACCGCCTCATCAACAGAGATAACTTTTGGCAAGCGTTTCTCGAGCCGCGGACTGGAAACCAGGCGAGCCGGATTCAGCTCGAGCACTTTTTCGCGGCAAAGAAACTTGAAAAAGGTTCGAAGGGTCGCCAGTTTCCGCGCGATTGAAGTCTTCTTGCGATGATCGTTATAAAGCTGAGCGATATATTCGCGGATCGTTATGTGATCGATCTGCGTGATGTCGACCTCGCGCCTTTCGCCGTCGGCGTCTTTGGGAGAAAGATAGTCGTGGAATTGTTCGAGGTCGCTCAAATAATTTCGAATGGTGTGCGCGGACGCGTTGCGTTGATATCTCAGATAGTCGGCGAATCGATCTATTAGTTCTTGCATGATTATCCGGTTGAACTAAGGAGGGCTTGAGACAATTGTAAGACTGACAGCCGCAACGTCAAGCTCGCTTCGTCGCTCGAGCTCAGCGATGATGACCGTTCTTATCCGCTCGCGCACTCGTGTGCTAGAATTTCTCTTGGCTCGACGCAAGAAAACAGCAGCATAGGTGGTACTTATGTTCTGCAATGAATGTGGACAAACGCTCCCCGACGGCAGCCGCTTCTGCAATAGCTGCGGCGCCCACATAGCCAGAAGCACAGCTCCCGCGAGCAGCCCGGTAGCAGTCGCCGATTACGCGGATGAACACGAAATCTTCACCCTCAGGCCGACAATGATCTTCGTGTTGGTTCGCTACGTCATAGCGGCTCTGGTCGTGATCGCGACAGCAGCATTAATGGGAATCCTGCACGGCAGCTTTCAGAATGTCAGTGGTTGGGTTCCGTTTCTCGTGATACTTGGAGTGGCGATCATCGCTTTTTCAAACCCGATTTATAGGCACATTCTGAGGAAACGCGAAGTGTACACGCTGACGAGTCACAAACTCGAAATGCGATATGGGTTGATTGCAAAGATCGTTCGAAACATTCCGCTGCGAAACATTCAGGACGTGACTGTAACGGCTTCAGTATGGCAAAGACTGCTGAAACTCGGAGACATTGAAATCGATAGCGCGTCGGAAACCGGCAAGATAATTCTCGAGGACATACACTATCCCGACCGTAACGCGAATATGATTCTAGCCGAATTGCGGCGGCGGAACTAAAGCCCGAGCGCAGGTTCTAACTCAAGCATGATGTTTTTGGAAAAGTCACACCGAGCACTGCTCGCAATCACTCTTGTTCTCATCGCGTCGCTAACGGTGAGAGCCCGGCAATCCCCCGAAGTAACACCGGTCGCTTCGAGCTCCTTTGCTCGATTGCTCCCTGAAACGCTGGGCGGTCAAAAGGCAACAAGCGGAATCCGAGAAACAAGTAATCTTTCTGAAGTTGTCGGTGAAAAAGCTGTGATGTACCAGGAATACCTGGTAACCTCGGCGGCGTCGCGTGAGTACAGCGGCGCCCGCATCGAAGTGTTTCAGACGCAGAATCAAGTCGCCGCCTTCGGTTTATTCACATTCAATCTTGGTGCTCTGAAGAGTAGGCCGCTCGACGAAGAATTAGGCTCAGGCGCAGCGCGCATCGACAACGATCTTGTGTTTTCCAAAGGCAACTTCTTTGTGCGAGTCACAGATTCGAACTCGAGAGGGCCTCGCGCGACTTTCCCAGCTCACCAGGCGTTGGCGAGAGCTGTTTCCGAAGCGATCGTGCCCGCAAATCCAGCCGTGACGCGGCCGCTCTTGCTCGACAGCTTGCCTGCGCGATCGCAAGTGATCGGCAGTCAGCGATATTTTCTCGGGCCTGAATCGATGAACGCGTTCGTCGCGCACAGCCGCGAGATGTTCGATTTTGCCGGCGACGCTGAGGCGGTCGTTGCCGACTATGTTCAAGCAGTCGATCAGCAACCCGGCGTGGATCAGAAAGCTAATGCCGCTGAAAAGGCTTCGGATGCTTCGTCCAACTTGAGGTTCGTGATCGTCGAGTATCACACGCCGCAGCTCGCCACCGATGCCATGACTCGCGCGAGCGGGTTCTTGTCTTCGTTGCCCGATGGCGAACAACAGCAAATCATTCTTAAACGCACCGGAAACTACATAGTCGAAGCCACTGCCGTTCACGATCGCGAGCTTGCGGAGAGCCTGGTCAATTCGGTTGAGTATCCTTATGCCGTCAAGTGGCTGCGCAATCCGCTGTGGCCGACCAACGATCCGTTTCGCGCGCGGAAGGCGGCGGAGATGCTGGTGTCGACTTTCGGCCTGCTAGGGTTGATCCTGCTCACCGTGCTCGGAGTGGGAACTGTTTTTGGCGCTACAATTTTTTTGAAGCGAAGAAAGCGTCAGCAAGAAGTTTTTTCAGATGCTGGAGGCATGCTGCGGCTGGATATCGATCAAATCGAATCGGCAATGCTCGGACTGCCGCCGCAAGGGAGTGAAGAATGACGCGTGAGACGTGATCCGTGACCGTGATCGTCGCACGACTTGCGACTTTCACCCATCACGTTTCACGCATCACTTTCCAATGCCCAACTCGGTCTTAATAGTAGATGACGAGGAAGGAATTCGGCTCTCGCTTGCCGGAGTCCTCGAAGACGAAGGCATGTCTGTCGAGAGCGTTGCATCAGGCGAGGAGTGCCTCGCTCTGTTTGAACGCCATCCGTTCAGTTGCGTCTTGCTTGACGTGTGGCTCCCGGGTATCGACGGTATTGAAACGCTCGAGCGGCTGAAGTCTTCCTATCCCGAAACGGCAGTGATAATGATAAGCGGGCACGCCAACATCGAGACCGCCGTTCGAGCAACCAGGTTAGGCGCGCTCGACTTCATCGAGAAGCCGCTGCAAATCGACCGAACGGTGCTTGCCATTCGCAATGCACTGCGACAGGTTCAACTCGAAGCTGAGAACCGAAGACTTCGCGAACAACTCGACGACGACACCACGATGATCGGTGAAAGCGTCCCGATACGCGCGCTTCGTCAACAAATAGCCGTCGCGGCGCCGACCAACGGTCGCATTTTGATTTACGGCGAGTCCGGGACCGGCAAAGAACTCGCCGCTCGCGCGATCCATCATTATTCTTCGCGCGCCGCGCTGCCTTTCGTTGAGCTTAACTGCGCCGCCATTCCGGAAGAGTTGATCGAATCAGAACTGTTCGGTCATACCAAGGGTGCATTCACCGGCGCTACTCAAGCGAAGCGTGGAAAGTTCGAGCAAGCGGACGGCGGAACTTTGCTGCTCGATGAAGTCGGCGATATGAGCCTGAAGGTTCAATCCAAGGTGCTGCGAGTTTTGGAGGAACAGCGATTCGAACCCGTGGGCTCGAACACTCCGGTGCAAGTCGATGTTCGAATCATAGCCGCCACCAACAAGAGACTCGATGAGGAGATCGAGCGCGGCGCATTTCGGCCCGACCTTTTTTATCGTCTCAACGTGATTCCTTTCGAGGTCCCGCCTCTTCGCGAAAGGCGCGAAGACATCCCGCTGCTTGCGGACTACTTCAACCTGAAGTACTCAGTCGGATACAATCGGCCGCCGAAGACTTTCACCGAAGACGCTCTCAAGATACTGTCTGAGTATGATTGGCCGGGCAACGTGCGAGAGCTGCGAAACACGATCGAGCGAGTAGTAATAATGACCGCTCGCGATCGAATCGCCGCGACGGATTTGCCGATGCTTGGCACGGTTGACGCAGTGAAAATGCCTGCCCGGTATAATTTCACTTCCTATCGAGAAGGCCGCGAGGCTTATGAACGCAACTACATTCTTCGCAAGCTTGCCGAATGTGATGGGAACATAACCCACACGGCCGAAGCTCTGGGCATCGACCGCTCCCACCTGTATCGACGGATGAAGGCGTTAGGCATCAGCGACAAGCGGCCCGGCGCGACTGGTTGAACTCTCCTTTGCGCTCGAATAGACACGGTTTTCGGCTATTCAAGGCTGCGCGCGAAGATGAACTCATCGCGCAATCGACCATCCGCATCGCGCACGCGGATGACGACCGTTCGCGCGGGGCGCAATCTGTTTGCCGTCCCGTTTGCTGATCAACAAAACGGACGGCGGTGCCGCGTCGTTCTGTGTCTCCAAATCGACATCATTGAGTGTGATAACGGCGCCCCTATCAAACCCTTCGCCGGAAACGAGAAGCGTCTTGCCTTTGATGGTGACGCCTGTGATGCGTGGCTGGGCTGGATCAGCAATGCGCATCACAATTCCTGTATACGAATTTGGGCCGTGCGTCTGATAGGCATTCGGGTCACGGCAAAGGTTGAGAGAATGCTAAAGCCTCCGACATAAGCGTTCCCATAGTTGCTGCGTGAGTGAGCTCTTGAACAAGGAGTGAGTTGATCAGGCCCGCCAAGTCGAACATTAGAACAAGTAATCGCAACACTCGACCAGCCGGAGTTTCATAAATGCCTGCCTCTCATTTCATTACTATTGAACAGGTCGTGCGAAATCGAATGGCTCAGACAGCATTCCGTCAGCGTTGCGCACTTGAATGCTCACCTTCTGACCCGGAGCAATACTCTTCGCTGCCTTCTTGCCTATCAGAATGGTCGCCGGTCTTGATTCGTCGTTCCGAGTTCTCAGCTCCGCACCGTCGACTAATATCACCGCCCTTCTGTCGAATCCCGCGCCTGTGACGATCAGATTCTTGCGGGACACGAGAGCTCCGGCGATTCGCGGGGGAGAGGCGATCTTTGCAACAAAAGCGTCAAAGCCACCGTGAACGCTCTCTATTGAACTCACTACTGGAGCAGGACGGAACGTACCGGTGGTGCCCACGACGTAAGCTTTTCCCGCCGCGTCTACGGCGATTCCGGAACCGAAACCTGGCTCTTCGCCGCCGAGATATGTTGAATACACAATCGCCGACCCTGCCGAGTTTAGTTGCATAGCAAAGATAACAGTATCGAACGGGCTGCTGGTCTTACCTGTCTGCAAAGCATCCCTGCTCGGGAATCGCTCTGAGAAAGTCCTCCCAGTCACGTAAGCATTGCCTGCTTCGTCCACGCCGATGGCTGCGGCGCGATCCGGCGAGCGGGTTCCGAGATACGTGGAGTAGACCAGCGCGCTGCCTTGCGGATTGATCTTCGCAATAAAGCCATCGGTGTCGAAGTAGGCTCCCGCATAAAGCCGCGCCGAGTTACGCGGGTCGATCGACAGCGCGTTGATAGTCATGCCGATCAGATCGGTAGCGTTCCAACTTTGTCCCCCGTCGGTGCTTTTGAATACGCCGCCGCCGTTTCCGAGCTCCCCCGTTGCCGCGTACAGCGTGGATGAGGTGGCCGGATCAACTACCAGGCTCTTGATCGGGACGCCAGTCAGCCCCATAACCCTAAAAGTGCTTCCTCCGTCGGTGCTCTTGAATAGACTATTAGTATTGCTGAGGGCATCTCTGAGATACAGCGTGGAAGTGCTGATCGGATCAATCGCCAAGAGAACAAAGTCTCGGTTGCCTTCATAAGGAACGCGCCAGGTGTTCCCGCCATCAGTGCTCTTAAACAGGTTGCCAGTGAACAGACTGCCGCTGGTTACGTAGAGCGTTGACGCATTCACTGGATCGATAACTAGCGAGTTCGGCCCAAAGGAATTTGCTCCATTGCGAACCGTGGTCCATGTGTTGCCGCCATCCGTGGTCTTGAAAAGCCTCCCGGAGAACCCGACGTCGCCGCAGATGGACCCCGGCGACAGCAAATAGACCGTTGCTGTGTTCGAAGGATCAATCAAAATTTGAGCTAGTCCGCAACCAAGACCGAACTCCGGAAGCCGCATGAACGTCCAGGTCGCGCCTCCGTCGGTGCTCTTGAACGAATTCGCGTATATCGTTGACGGGGTCTTGGGATCAATGGCGATCGCGGTAACGAACGTAGTTGGGAGTACGATCTTTCGCCAGGTACCGCCTCCGTCGGTGCTTCCGAACAAACCGTCGTTAAGCCCAGCGTAGATCTTTTGGGGATCGGTTGGGTCAATCGCGAGTACGTTGACTGGCGAATTTGGTAATCCGGGAGTAGCTTGCCAACTGACTCCACCATTGGTTGTGATGTAGCAAACGCTGCCGCCCAGATTACGGAGAAAGGCGCCTTGCGTGGTAGGAAACTCCGAAGACGCTGTTTGTCCAGATATGTAGGCGTTGCCGGTAGAGTCTACGGCAACACCATTCGCCTCATCGTTGTCGGTGCCTCCGAGAGCGATTTCATAGTCAATCTTTCTACCCGACGGGCTGAGCTTGACAAGGAAAGCGTCGACCCCGTCACCTGGTCCAATACGTGTAAACTCGAAAGAGCAAGTTCTCCCGGCCACATAAGCGCTCTCGGCGGAGTCTATAGCTATGGCGAACGCTTCGTCCTGACCGGTGCCCCCTAGATACGTCGAATAAACGAGACCGTCACCCGACGAATTCAGCTTGGTCACAAAGGCGTCCTGTGGCAAAAGGATGGGAGGGGAAAAATTATGCAGACACTGGAAGCCGAAGGCATTCCCCCGATTGAATTCACCTTGGACTGCTCTCTTAAGCGGAAAGCTTGGCGAAAAAGTGTAGCCAGCAATGTAAGCGCTGCCTTCTGGGTCAACGGCTATCCCCACTCCCGCGCTGGTCGGTAAGCCGAGACTAAGACTGTTCGGGGGTTGGCCGCCGAGACGAGTAGAATAGACTAGTCTGTTGCCCGTTGGGTTGAGCTTGGTTACGAAAGCATCGCCGCCACTACTCGGTGCAGTCTGAAACGCTCCCGAAGTTGTCGGGAAGTGGTTTGATTGGGAATAGCCGGTCACGTAAGCATTGCCTGCCCCATCCACTGCGATCCCGTTCGCGGCATCGTCACTACCGCCTCCCAAATAAGTGGAATAGACCAGAGCCGTGCCCGATGGATTCAGCTTCGTCACGAAAGCGTCTGAAGGAACGCCGACGACCTCTCCTATCTTTAGATTTGGCTGAAATGGATTCACCGTCGGAAAATCGAATGAGGTTGTCGCTCCTGTAATGTAAGCACTTCCCTCAGCATCTACCGCCACCGCGTTTGCACTCTCGTTAGAAGACCCGCCAATCGAAGTCGAATAGACGAGGATGGGATCAATCACAACCGCGCGGCGCCGGTCGTAGTCGCCTAGCTCAAATCCAACCCCACACCCACCACGAATCGCGTAGCCACCTTCGACCGGCTGCTTGAAGCTGCCTGCTTGCTGGTAAATTACCGGCTTGCGCTGGCGAATCTCTCCTACAGAAGTCTCGATCAACAGATCGCCTGAATCATCGAGCCGAATACGCTCGGCTCCGTCGAATACCAACCTCACCTGCTTGAAATCGGCTCCAGGAGCCAGTATGAAGTCATACTCCAATTGCCGCTGATTCCCGTAGAACACCAGGTCCACGCCCGGATACGCGTTCTGATACCTGACTCGCGAATAGTTGGGGACGTTTGATCGCCACTTCCTCGGATCGTTGCCTATGAAGTAATTGCTCTTGCCTGGCAACCCGTCAAGCGCGTCGATTCGGGCACAGGCGTTTGCTCCCACCAGCTTCATTCGAACCGCGCACGATTGCTTATTGGCATTCTCAGAGTGACGGCGTGGATACGATGAAGGGTTCGTTGGCACGCGGAACTGCATCACCGCCTCTTTCGCGGTCAGGTAGAGGTTGCATCCGCTGCTGCGTGACAGGAACTTCACCCGGGAATCGGTCTGGCCGCAGTTGGCTTCAAAACTCAGTGGAAGGCTGCCATAAGACTCCGCAGCGCTTGCTTTGGAAACCGTGGCTTGATCCAACGTCGGGCCTTTCACGTCGCTCGAATTGAACGAAACATTCGTATCCGCAAAAGAACGCAATTGATCGCTTGAAGCAGATAACAGCACGACGGGAACTTGCACTCCGATCCAGACAACCACGGATGCCGACCCAAGAACACGCCCAGTCAAATTCCATTTAAGCTTCACGGAACCTCGCCTTTTATTGCCACCTGTTTCTGACGTGGTGTGTTTGCGAGAATTCAGCACAAACTTATGCGGGAATCGCACAACCTCATGCGAGAGTTCGCATAGACTTATACAATGCGAAGGCTATGCCAGCGCGGTTGCCCCCTGAGCAGGTGGGACCAAAGAGCGGAACTCGCAGATATAAGTGACTTGAGCGAACACGAGCGCGGCACTCCTTTGACCGCTTGGTAAGAGTTGTTCCGGGAACAAAGTAGCGACAATGGGAAAGCACTATACAGCACGCGCTACTACGACCGTTTGCATTCTCGCGACACCTAAGGACCAATTCATCAAAACAGTACAAACGCGTGGTTCCTTGGGTTGGAGCTTCGGATAAGTCCGGTTAAGTGCGGATAATTCAGCTCTTATCGTCACTCGAAACCGAAGTTTAGCAGCTCGCCGGCTAGATACTTTTCTTTGCTTTTCTGGCGACGGTGATTCTCGCACTCGGCTGGCTTTGATATAGTGGCGGCCAACTCGGCAACCATGAGGTAATTTGGATTTGTGGCTGTCAAATAACCTCCTCTTCTTCTCTGGTTGAGGGACACAACCTGAGAAGGGACGCAGAAAAACGGAAGAGCTGCTCGCCCGAGCACTTCTTCCGTTATTTTTTTGTTTACGAGGCCTGATGTCGACTGCCAGTCAACCCGAATCTCCTATTTAACCTTTACGAATTCTTTACGAAGTTCTTACGCAATCTTAATTGCGATTGCAATGTCACCCTTTGTACGATGACACTTGAAACTACAACGGTGCGCGATTAAAAGATCACCGGTCCGCCGCTTCAGAGACAGCCGAAAGGCGTGCCTTCGACTTGAAGATGCACAGCAACGAGTCGCAATCCACGTGATCAATCATCAATGGCAATAGACATAAACAAGCCGTCAGTTGCGGCGAAGAATCAGACTCGCGTCAGAGTCGTGGTTGCGACGACCGTCATGCTTTCGTTCATATCGTTCTGGCGGGCGGCGGCGATTGTTCTTAACGATCTCGGTTCCTCGGCCTTCTACGTCGGAGGCATCGCCGAAAAGGCGGTCGGACGCTCGGCGCCGTGGTTCATTCTTGGAGTGATGCTTTTCTCATACGCCGTGCGAGCGGTGTACGTGGAGTCTTGCGCGATGTTCACGCGCGGCGGCGTCTATCGCGTGGTCAAAGAAGCGATGGGCGGCACGCTAGCGAAGCTCTCGGTGTCCGCCTTGATGTTCGATTACATCTTGACCGGCCCAATCTCGGGAGTGTCGGCAGGTCAATATATCGTCGGACTCGCAGCGCAGACCTCAACTTATCTTGGTCACACGTGGGATCCCGAGCCGGCTACGGTCAACCTGATCGCCGCAGCGCTCGCCGTTCTGATAACGGTTTATTTTTGGTGGCGAAACACAAGAGGCATTCACGAATCGTCGGGCGATGCATTGAAGATCATGTACGTCACAACCGTGATGGTAGTGATGCTGATCGCATGGTCCGGCTTCACGATGCTCACTCAATCCGACAAGCAAAGACTTCCGCCTTCGCCGGCGGCGCACAATCTATCGTTTAATCGCGACGCAGTGGGCTGGCTTCCACAAATATGGCCGAAGGCTTTGCGAGAGCTTCCTCCGGAGCCGTCTTCAGGTGATTCATCAAAGCCCGAGACAGACGCGGAGCCGCGATTCGCATTCATTCCAAACGCAGGAGCGTTGCTCGGTCTGATTGGGATTCTTATGGCATTCGGGCATTCGTTCCTGGCTATGTCGGGCGAGGAGTCGCTCGCCCAGGTCAATCGCGAGCTCGAATATCCGAAGCACAAAAATCTCATGCGAGCGGGGCTGGTGATCTTTGTCTACTCGCTGCTGTTCACGTCGCTCGTGTCGTTCTTTGCTTACGCCCTCATTCCAGACGGAGTGAGGCCGCAGTACCTGGACAATTTGATCAGCGGCATTTCGATTTATCTCGCGGGACCGATGACGCTGAAACTCCTGTTTCAGGCATTCATCGTGATCGTAGGCTTTCTGATGCTGGCGGGCGCGATCAACACTTCGATCATCGGATCAAACGGCGTGCTCAATCGTGTTTCAGAAGACGGGGTGCTGACCGACTGGTTTCGCGCGCCGCACAAGAAATACGGCACGACGTTTCGAATGATCAACCTGATCGTCTTGTTGCAACTTGCCGCGATTGTAGCCTCTCGCGGAAACACCTACACGCTCGGCGAAGCTTACGCATTCGGAGTCATCTGGTCGTTCGCATTCAAAGCCCTCGCGGTGATGGTTCTTCGCTTCAAAGATAAATCGCCGCGCGAGTGGAAAGTGCCGCTGAACATCGACATCGGTCGCAACGAGATTCCGATCGCGCTCGGGATCATAACAGTCCTTTTATTCTCAGTGGCGGGAATCAATCTGATCACCAAAGAAGTCGCGACCGTCGCGGGAGTTGCTTTTACGATCGTGTTCTTTGTGCTCTTTACAATCTCCGAGCGAATAAATCATCGCAAGCTGGATCGGTCCATTGCCTCGCTCGATCAATTCAAGCTCAACTACGAGCAGGAGGTGAGTCTCAGCAGCGTACACGCGCGGCCGGGAAGCGTGCTTGTGACTGTGCGCGATTTGAACACGCTCTCCCACCTTGATCGAGTCTTGGCTGAAACGGATACCGAACAGCAGGATATTGTTGTGATGACGGTTCGGCTGATTCAAGGCCCGGACGCAGGCGAGCGAGATTTGTATGATGCGACTCTGTTCACCGACTACGAGCAACGGTTGTTTACGAGAGTTGTTGCGCTTGCCGAAAAGCATGGCAAGCCGGTCAACTTGCTCGTAGTGCCGGCGAACAACATCTTCGATGCGGTCGCTCAAACGGTGCAGCGGTTGGACGCCGCCGAAATAGTCGCTGGACGCTCGGCTAAGATGAGCGAGCAGGAGCAGTCTCAGCAGTTGGGCCGCGCGTGGGAGCGATTGACCGAAGCTCCACGGCGGCAGGTGCGCTTCAGGATTCTTGGCCCGAGCAAGAGCGAGAAGGTTTACTACCTCGGCGCTCACGCGCCCCCGTTTACCGATGATGATGTCAGTCTCATTCATAAGATCTGGCTCGAAGTGAGCAAGGTGCCGGCTCGCCGACGAGTCCACCATCGCGACGTGGTGAGGGTCGCACTCGACAGACTCGAACGTGACTTGAAGGGGAACACCGATGTTATGCTGGACTTCTACAAGATCGAGCAGAAACCGGAGAACCGTGACTCAATTGCCGACACTGGAGCCGCGCGAGCCCGCGAAGCGACCCATACAAGAAATTAATCTGTCCAGCCATTTTGCTCGCGGGCAACGCGAGTAGCCGGTTGGGCATCATCCCAACGCTGAGCTGCACCGCGGCGGCTCACACACACGAACCGCTCACTAAACTCCGGAGGAAAAATTAATGCGAAAGAAGCTAGCTAGTCTGTTGCTCGTGCTTTCGCTTTTTGTGTTGGCGATGCCTGTGGCAGCACTGGCACAAAATCGAGACGAGTATGGTGGCTTCATCAAACGCGACAAAAACGGCTACAGAGTCGGTCAGGGTAGAATCACCTTCTTTGACGGGCCGGGCATTGTCAACTATGAGTACAAGCATAGCTGGATGCCCGGAGCCGGCGGTGCCGCAACTGTAATCGGCATCGGCGCCGGCGCTGGAGCTGCAACCGGCGCCGTGGTCAAAGGCAAGAAAGGCGCGCTAATCGGGGCCGCTGTCGGGGCCGGCGCGGCTACGGGGCTTTGGCTGTATAAGAACCGGACCGAGAAGCGCAGAATCTTCTAGGCTGTTTTTAGAACGTTTTGATTGAAGCGAATTCGCGGAACGGATCAACCGATCCGTTCTTATCTCACCGGGGCTGATCATCGCGATGGTCAGCCCCGTTTCTTTTGTGAGCCGATTTGCTTTGCGCTTCGACTTACACTTGTTAACAGCGAAGCGTGTCTTGTAGGCTCCTCGGCAATCGATCGCAATGGGAGGAGACACAGATGAAGATCATTAAAACCGGACTGGTTGCTCTTGTTCTTGCAGTTTCGCTGACACCCGGCCAGGCGTTCGCAAAACGCCACGGTCATCATGCGGCCATGAGAGTCTGTAAGCAAAACTATAAAGATGCGGTTCGCGGCGCCAAGTATCTTCGCGGTCCGGATCGCCGCGCTCGAATCGAGCAGGCTCGAATCGATCGCAAGGAATGTGAGCGACTCGCTCGACAACGATGATTTTGTTCGTCTAGGCGGAAAGGATCATCCGGTAGACCTCAGGGTCGACGTTCCCGCCGCTGATTACACAACAGACTCGCTGTCCGCGAAACAGGTGGGGCGCAGTCAGCAGCGCGCCGATTGGAAGCGAGCCGGTCGGTTCTGCTTTAAGGTTCGCGAACGAGAACAGCAGTCTCACGCCTTCCTTAATATTATCTTCCGCGACTTCGACCGCTGACGACAAACCATCTTTCAGCACCGCCCAGTTGTTTACGCCGACGCTTACCGTGCGAGCGCCGTCCGCGATTGTTTGAGGCTCGGTGTCGTTCGCTACGATGTGCCCGGCTCGAAGCGAGCGAGCCGCGTCGTTTGCCATCGACGGCTCTGCTGCGACAACTTTTGCGTTGCTGCCGCGCGCTTTGAGACCGGTAATGATTCCCGAACTCAGCCCACCACCACCGATCGGCGCAACGACGTAATCAAACTCGCGACCAGATTCCGCGAGCTCAATGCCCAACGTCGAGTTGCCTTCAATCACAAGCGGATCGTCATAAGCGCTGGCGATGTATGCGTCACGATGATCGCGAGCGAGTTCGGCGACTCGCTCGGCGCGGCCTTTCACTCGCACATCGGTCAGGTCCACAGTTCCACCGTACTCGCGTACCGCGTCGATTTTGACCTGGGCCGAAGTCGAAGGCATCACGATGATGCAAGTCTTTTTCAGCAGCGAACAAGCGTAAGCCATCGCTTGCCCGAAGTTGCCTGACGACGCCGCAATGATCTTTCGCTCGCTGACTTTCGACGCGACGTTGTAAGCAGCGCGGAACTTGAAGCTGCCCGTGTGCTGAAAAGTCTCACTGGCAATCGTCAACTCGACGCCGAGCCGCTTTGACAAGCGCGGAGCTTCGATGAATGTGGTCTTGCGGGCTGCTTCTGAGACCGAAGGGCGTGACGAAGGAGCTTCCATTGCCCAACTATATCAGCGGCCTGAAACAACTGACAAAGCACGCGTCCAGGTACGGCTAACTCAACAGTCGTCTGTCTTCGTCGCTTCTGATGCTCGTGCAATAATGGTTTTAATGTTCGCTGAGGTCGCAGTCCCGGTTGCCGTGAGGCAAACGTTTACGTATCGATTGCGCGGCGATATGGCTTCGCGCGCGCGAGCCGGTTGCCGCGTGCTTGTGCCCTTCGGAAAAAAGTTTCTCACGGGGTTTGTAATCGGTCTGGGCGAAACCCTCGACGGCGAAGTTGAAGAGGCCGGCATCAAAGACGTCGAAGAGCTTCTCGATGAATCGCCCGTGATCACGCCGGAGATCATGGAGCTGACTCGGTGGGTTTCCGACTACTATTTCGCGCCGTGGGGTGAGTGCCTGCGAGCCGCGTTGCCGGCGGGCGCGATTTCGATCAGCGAGCAGGTGTTGACTCTCAGCGAAGCAGGCCGCGAAGCGCTGGCTCGCGATCGCAACGCGCGTCACCCTTCATCCACACGGAGAGTGCTCGAGTTTCTCGCGAGTGCCGATTCGATTCCATCACGACAACTTGAACGTGAGTTGTCAACGCCGCGGGCTTCGGCGTTGATCCGAAAATTGGCGCGTGAGGGGTTGATTCATGTTTCGCAACGAATTGCGGAGACTCGGTTGAAGCCAAAGCTTCAAAAGGTCGTTTTGCTCAAGAATCCGTCGGCAGTCAGCGGCGACTCACCAAGCAGCAACGAGCCGGCCGGCCCGAAACGAAAACGCCTAAAAGCCACACCTGACAAAACTCAGCTTAACGAAAAGCAGCTTCGCGTCGTTGAGACGCTGAAAACTTCCGGCGACGGTATACCGTTCAGCGAGTTGCTTGAGACGACCGGCGTTTCGTCTTCGGTCGTTCGGACGCTCGAGAAACGCGGCGTCGTTGAAGTCGTCGCCCGCGAAATTCGCCGCGATCCGCTCGCACACATCTCTCAACAGCCCGTCGAGCGAATCACGCTTAACCGCGAGCAAGAATATGCGCTCGATCAAATCGTGTCGCAGCTCGAAGAACGGCAATACACAACTTTTCTGCTACACGGCGTGACCAGCAGCGGCAAGACTGAGATTTACATTCGCGCCATGCGCGAAGCGCTGAAGCGAGGAACATCAGCGCTGATGCTCGTGCCTGAAATTTCTTTGACGCCCGTTTTTTCACGCCGACTTCGAAGCGAGTTTCGAGATGCGGTCGCCATTCTTCACTCGAGTCTTTCAGAGGGCGAGCGAACAGACGAATGGCGCCGCATCCGAGAAGGCGAAGCGCGAGTTGTGATCGGCACTCGCTCGGCGGTGTTCGCGCCGCTCGATAACATCGGATTGGTGATTGTCGACGAAGAGCACGACGGTTCTTACAAACAGGAAGAAACCCCTCGTTATCACGGACGCGATACTGCGATCGTGCGAGCGCTGCGAGCGGAGGCAGTGGTGGTGCTGGGTTCGGCCACCCCGTCGCTGGAATCGTTCTACAACGCGCAGCAAGGCAAATACAGATACCTTCGTCTTCAGACTCGCTACGGAGATCGAGCGCTGGCCGAAGTACGAACGGTCGATATGCGTGAGGTCTTCAAACGTCACGGCAAATCTCAAACGCTTTCCGATGAGTTGAAGTCGGCAATCGCCGAAACATTCGCGCGAGGCGAGCAGTCGATGATTCTATTGAACCGGCGAGGCTTCTCGTCTTTTTTGTTGTGCCGTTCATGTGGGCTTGCGATTCATTGTCCGAATTGCGATGTGACGCTGACTTATCACCGCTACAACGAGAGCCTTCAGTGTCACTACTGCAACTATATTCGGCCGGTGCCGCGAGTCTGCGACGCGTGCGAAGGTGAGTACATTCACTACGTCGGCCTCGGGACCGAACAGCTCGAAGCGATGTTGAAAGAGTTGTTTCCAGAAATGAATATAGCGAGGCTCGATCGCGACACCACTCGAAGCCGGGGAAGCATGGAACAGATCATCATGGAGTTTGCCGGTGGAGGAATCGACTTACTGGTTGGAACGCAGATGATTGCGAAAGGCCATGACTTTCACAACGTAACTCTCGTTGGAGTGGTTTCAGTCGATGCAGGTCTCGGGCTGCCGGATTTTCGCGCGGCCGAGCGAACCTTTCAGTTGCTGACTCAAGTGTCGGGACGCGCCGGCAGAGGCGATCGTCCGGGGAGAGTTGTAATTCAGACTTATCATCCCGAGCACTACGCTCTCGTTTGCGCGAGAGAGCAGAACTACGAAGAATTCTACCGGCGCGAGATCGTGTTTCGCCGAACAATGCATTACCCGCCGTTCGCGGCGTTGATCAATGTGTTGATTCACGACAAGGATTTTGATCGGGCCAGCAAAACGGCCTTTGATTTCGCGCGCGAGTTTCGCGATGCGGCAAAGGGTTCAGCCATTCGCGTGCTGGGTCCGGCTCCGGCGGCGATTTCAAGATTAAGAAACGAGTATAGATTCCAGGTGCTGATCAAGTCTCAGAGCCGGCCTCGCGCGCGCGAAGCTCTTGAAGTAGCAATGGACCGCGTGGCTGAAGACGGACACAACCCGCGGTCCATAAATATTGAAGTCGATCCTATGAACCTGATGTAGTTTGGGAGCGCGGTCGTCCCGGCCGCATGGACGCCAGCCTACAGCTTCCTCCCAGCGGCACTGCCATAAGGCCAGTCGCCGGGTCTGGTCACGAGCTTTGCCTTGACCGGGTTTTGATGAATGTATGCCACCGCGTTTGCATAATGCACATCGTTGCGAATGAAGCGATCGAAATAATCTGGCTGCCAATACCTTCCGGGGGCGCCGAGCATCCGGTTGGCCTCTTTCGCCGTGAATGATTTCCATGAGTGAACAATCTGTGACAACTGATACTCGGCATCGATCTCGACCAGCACGTGAACATGATTGGGCATTACGACCCACTCGAGCAGCTTATATCGCGTGCCATCAAAATGAAGAAGCGCATCCTCGACTAATGAAGCAACTCGGGAATCTTTCAAGCTACAACTTCCGTGTCCAGCATCCAGGAACGCTTCGATCTGCTTTCGTCTCTCCGTGTCGCCCTTCGCGGTGATCTCTAGTCTTTTGAGAACGTATTCCGGTATAGCATCGGCCAAGCGATAGGTGATCATCTGAATCAGGTTTTGATGATCGAAGTGCGGAAGATATCCGCGCGAATACCATTCTTTGTGAATCATACCGATGGATGAGGAAAGCGGCCGTGACGGCCGCGCTCCCAGGCTGTGAATCGATGATGAAGAACGGAAGCGGCCGTGACGACCGCGCTCCCAGGCTGATATCGCTTAAGGCAACGATCCTTGCGGAATCATCCACGGATGAACATCGGTGATCAACCTCCCGGCTTTGATCGTCGGATCGCCTTCTGCAAGCGACTTCGCCTCTTCGAGGGAATCAACCTTAAACACAAACACGCCGGCGTAGCTGCCTCCATTCTCGAACGGACCCGCGATTACGAGCTTCCCGGTTTTTGCCATCGCATTGATGTTAGCCATGTGATCCGCCTGGAGCTTTTCAGTCGCTGGAGTTTTTTCGGGTGTCCAGTTTGGCCCGCGCCGCAGGAAGGCAAAGTAATAAGTCGTCATCTTAAACGGCTGCTGCGGCGCCTTCATTATGCCTTTAGCCGCCCACCACTTCAGCACTTCAACGGTGAATCCTCCGGTCTTGACCAGAGGATCAGCTTCCTCCCACGCGCGAGCTTCCTCAGGCGATGAAGCGTTGAGCACGAATACTCCTGCCGTGTTCGTATCGTCGGTGAATGGACCGGCTATCGCTGCCTTTCCGCTCGCAAGAAGCGCTTGAACGTGTTTGAAGTGTGTTTGCAAAAGCTCTTGTGATTCGGCGGTATGGCTCGTAGTCCAGTTGGCCGGCTTTTTCAGCAACACAAGATAGAACGTTCCCATTTCGTACTTGCGATCCTGAGCGTTCCCGCTTGTGTTCAAAGGGCCGGCTACGAGCGCAAGTCCAAGCGTCGCCGCGAGTGTCAGCTTCAATAAAGTTGATTTCATATTTGCCTCGAGTTTCTTTGAGTACCGCCTCAATCGGGTTCGTTTATTATCGGCTGCTCAAGGGATGTTGGCAAACTCATACGCGTAGTTAGCGTCGTGAAGCTTTGACGGCTACACTTCGGTTGGAGGCCGATCGATGAATAGAGAGTCTCACCGTCATCACCTGATTCATCTGCTTCAGGGAGCCTATTCGGGCGAGCTGGCCGCCGGATTCGCTTATCGGGGTCACTGGAAATCGGTCAGGAACGAATCCGAGCGGGACGCGATTCAAAAGATCGAGCGAGAGGAATGGATTCATCGCGAACGTGTCGGAGAAATGTTGATAAGCCTCGGCGCTCTCCCTAAGAAATCTCGCGAGGCGAAGATGTGGCTGATTGGAAAATCAATCGGAGCGGCCTGTCACGTGATTGGCCGGTTTCTTCCGATGTATTTCGCGGGACGCCTCGAAAGCGGCAACGTGATTGAATACGAAACCGCCGCTTCACACGCCGCGGCACTGGAACTCAACCGGTTTGAAGCCGACTTGCGCGAGATGGCCCGCGTTGAAAAAGAGCACGAACTCTTTTTCTTAAATATGGTCGTCGGGCATCGGCTGCTACCATTAATTTCCAGACTGTTCGGTTGGGGAAAGCTCACGCATACCGAGGCTCAGCTTCCGCAAGAGACAGTTACTTCCGAGGTAGCAGACCCATCAATCACATAATCTCGAACCTTTGCGAACGTGCTATCATTTCGGCTCGGGGTCGGCCTTTTGTACATCGACTCACACGCACACATCGAAATGAGCGACTTCGACGCTGATCGCGAAGCTGTGATTCGGCGCGCGCTTGATGCCGGAGTCGAGATTATTGTTTGCGTTGGAGACGGCGAAGTCGCCGCAGATTCTCACAGAGCCGCGTTTCGCATCGCCGAGCAGTATCCTTTCATATACACGACTGTCGGGGTTCATCCGCACGAGGCGCGATTGCTCGACGACAATCTCTACGCGCAACTGACAGATCTCTCTCAGCATCCGAAGGTGATCGCGTGGGGCGAGATCGGTTTGGATTATCACTACGACAATTCACCGCGAGATGTGCAGCGCGACGCTTTCAGAAAACAATTGCGAATGGCTCGCGAGCGCGGGCTTCCGATTTCGATTCACACGCGCGAGGCTGAAGCTGATACGCTCGCGATCATTGAAGAAGAATGGAAAGGCTGCGGACTCGGCGGAGTGATCCATTGTTTCACCGGCACACGATCATTCGCGGAAGCGGTTATCGAGTTCGGTTTCTATGTTTCGTTTTCGGGCGTTGTGACTTTCAAAAAAGCCGAAGAGCTTCGCGAGATAGCTCGCGCGATTCCGATTGATAGAATCCTGATTGAAACCGACAGCCCGTTTCTCGCGCCGGTCCCGTATCGCGGCCGCCGCAACGAACCGGCTTACGTAATCGTGACCGCGCGAGCGGTTGCAGAGCTTCGTGGCGTCGGCGTGGAAGAAGTAGCCCGGAGTTCGACGCGGAATTTCAACCGGCTGTTTAAACTCTGTTAGGTGTTCCCTCTATCTGGCATGCCTGCAAAGATCTTGAATCGCGGTCAGCGTTGTGAGGAATTCAAAATGGTTAAGCCACTGTTAGCAGCGTTATTCACAATAATCCTATGCGGTTCGTTGGCTGCCCAATCACGTCCCCAGAGTAAGTCCTCACCGGACAGCTCATTAGCAAGAACACAACAAGGCGACCCGCAACGCGGCAGTGCTGACAAAGATCGACCGTTCTCTCTTGACTCGATCAACGACGTTCTTTGGTGGCTACCTGAAGACACCGAAACGGTCTCCGTTGTGCGAGGCCCTTTCAAACTTGATGCCCTGGATTCAGAGCCGACTGACGATATGCCGGGATTAGAACGAGTTGATCTCACGCTTCGAATGGCTCCGCTGGGAGTCCTTCAAATAATCAAGAAGGGCCGATTTTACAAAACTCTTATCGGGCGGAACCTATTGTTCTCGGTCGAAGGGAGTAGGAAGTTCCGATCACCTGCAAATCTGGGGTCGATGCTTTATGAAGGATGTCAGATCATAATCCTTCAACAGGGCCTCGGCCCGGCGCGCGACACAATCGTCAGGGAGATGACATCGAATGCAAAACAGGTTGAGGTTGTCGCTGGACAACGGGTCATGGCGTTTGAGGAAAAACTGGAAGAAGACACCTGGAAGTTCTTTGTTGCGATTCCGGTGCCAAACATCTTGATCTTCGCCACCAATCAGGACTTCCTCACTCAAGTGCTGAAGCGCATGCATCAAAAGGGACAAAAGCGCGCGCTGCCGGAGGACCTTCCCGAGTGGAAGCATGTCAAAACTGGAGCCAAGTTCTGGGCGGTTCGACATTATGACAAAGATGATGCCCAAGAGGATCCCTCATCACCGCTAAGTGGGAAGCAGATGGCTGCAAACTGGCCTGACACTGAAGCCGTCGGAATCGTCTTCAATTTTGATCCGAATCGATCCAAAGCGGCTACGATCAAGTATCTTTCACAAAATACGGAAGCGCTGAAGTTGTTTACTAAAGATCACGTACAACCAGGTGAGGGATTCAAACCGGTAATCCGACAGAGTGAGGCGGGAGTAATCGAAATGGTAGTCTCGCTTGACGATCCGGACGGTATTCCGTTCTTCTTGCTTCTCCTATTCAGTTTCCTGGGCCATGCGATTTACATATAGTCAAACGCGGACGCGGACATACAATGGACGAGTCGTCAATTGCTGAGTCGAGGTTGGCGGGATGGGCGAACAAGAACAAAGTGGGTTAAGAATGGATGCGAAGGGATTGAACCGAAGAGATGCGCTTAGAGCAGTCGGTTTGCTTGTGGGCGGCGTCCTGCTCGACTCTGCTTGCACGCGACGTGTGCAGCGCTCGGTGAGCGGCTCGGTGAGCGGCGCGTCAAGCCACGTTCGGCATCTCGTGCCTGTGAACGTCGCCGCTGATCGCGAGATCAGGACTGTAGTCGGTCTGCGGCCGTTTCGACCTTCAGGCTTCGTCGTCAGAGCTGAATCAATCGGAGACAAGTTACTCGTTCATAACTATGGACACGGCGGAGGAGGAGTCACGCTTTCGTGGGGCACGGCTTATCTTGCGGCTGAGCTTATTCGCCAGTCGGGCAAGACCGGACCTGTTGCAATCATCGGCTGCGGAGTGATCGGGCTTGCAACCGCGCGCACTCTACAGCGTCGAGGATTCGACGTCACGATCTATTCCAAAGATATGCCGCCGGAGACGACTTCAAACATCGCGGGCGCGAGCTGGTCTCCAACATCGGTTATCGACGAAGACCATCGCACGGCGGCTTGGGACGCGCAGTTCGAACGAGCGGCTCGTGTTTCCAATCGCTCGTTTCAGTTGCTCGCCGGAGATGAATACGCGGTGCGTTGGCGCGAGCAGTACACCTTGAGCGATGAAGACTTCGGGCCGAATTGGTATCACGAGATGCTGCACGATCTCTTCCCGGCTTCGCGCAAACTGGAAGCTTCGGAGAATCCTTTTCCGGCGAAGGTCGTTCACGTCGAGAACACGATGTTCATAGAGCCGTCGATCTACTTGAACACGCTTGTGCGCGACTTTTATATCGCTGGCGGGCACATTCGACGAGTGATATTCACTACCCCTGCCCAGCTCTCGACATTATCCGAACCAATCGTCGTGAACTGCACCGGGCTAGGAGCTCGCGAGTTGTTCGGCGACCGCGAGCTTATCCCGATCAAAGGCCAGCTCACGGTGCTGTTGCCGCAGGCTGAAGTCGATTACGCGATGTTGGGCAACGGGCTTTATATGTTCCCGCGCCGCGACGGAATCATTTTGGGCGGCACATTCGAGAGAGGCGTCGAAACGATGGAACCAAATCCTGAAGCTAAACAGCGAATATTTGCGGGCCATCAGCGGATATTTGGTGGAATGCGCTGACTTCTTCACAGATTAATATCGATCGGTACGAGATACATCGCTCGCAATATTTACAACAATAAAAGTTCCATTTCGTGTCGGATGTCGGGACTGAAGGTTTGCACTCTGGGGTAGCAATCCCAACGGGATTGCATCACACAGCCCAAGGTTGCCGTACTCGGCTACCTTGGGGCCTCAATCGCGATAGATCCCAACCCCAACGGGGTTGTGGCGTTGATCATTAACGACCAGACGTGCCCGGGAATTAGAACGGTTACCGAGGGCCGCAACCCCTTCAGGGTTGCCATCAAAACCAACACCGCACCAACGAGGCTCCATCAACCCAGGGTAGCCGAGTACGACAACCCTGGGCTGAGAGATAAAACCCCTTCGGGGTTGTAACTGAAACTTTGTGGACCATCAGCAGCCCGCAAGCAAAGACATGCAGTCCGTCTCAAAAGTTCTCTTGTGGCCGCAAGTTTGTTCTCTCAAAACCATCTCTTGCATACTTGACGGCATTCCTTCTCATTCCTCGCTTCCAGGCATTGTTCGGTCTGCCTTCAGGTAACCGTTGCGATCCAGCGGGAAAATGCGCACGCCTCGGCGCTTCGTCCAAAACGAAACGCTCCATTGAAGCAGCACCAAAAGCCGATTCGCGAAGCCGATCAAAAAGTAAATGTGAATTCCTATCCACAACATCCACGCAAAGACTCCAGCAAACTTGAAGGGTGGTAGATCAGCCACCGCGAATGTGCGGCCCACGATCGCGAGACTACCTTTGTCCCAATACCAAAACGGCGACGGCATTTGCCGACCCTTTACCCGACGGTCGATGACCGAAGCTACGTACTTGCCTTCCTGTATCGCCGGTTGAGCGACGCCGGGCAACAGCTCGGGCTGCTTGCGCTTGATGCCAAACAGATTCCTACTAGGCGCAACGACTGCGGCGGTGTCACCGATTGCGAAGATGTTCGAGTGGCCCGACACCGAGAAGTCGGCGTTCACTTTCACGCGGCCTGACTTGTCCGTCTCCGCGCCGAGCCATCGGCCTGCGGGAGATGCAACCACACCCGCGGACCACAAAACTGTTTGGCTGTTGATGCGTTCGCCGTTGACGATTACGCCGTTGGAATCGACGCTTTCGACTTTTGCGTTTGTGCGAACGTCAACGCCGATGCGCTGTAAGTGTTTGCGCGCGCGTTCGGAAAGTTGCTCGGGATAAGTGGGGAGTATTCGAAGCGCCGCTTCAAAAAGAAGAATGTGAGCCTCGCGTGGATTGATGTGACGAAAGTCGCCCGTCAAAGCGAGCCTTGCCATCTCAGCGATCGTGCCCGCCATCTCGACGCCCGCGGTCCCGCCTCCGACAAGAACAAAAGTCAACAGCGCGTCGATGTCCTTGATCGAAGCGTTTCCTTCGGCGGCGAGTCGCTCGGCTGTTTCAAACGCGCGGAGAATCTTGCCGCGAATGCGGTCGGCATCGTCGACCGAGTCCAACCCAGGCGCAAGCTCTTTCCACTCGTCGTGACCGAAGTAGTTGTAGGTTATCCCGGTCGCAAGAATCAGATAGTCGTAGCGGATCTCACCATCGCGAGTTTGAACAGTTTGCTTCTGTGAATCCACGCCGATCACTTCGGCCATCAGCACATCGACGTTTTTCTGCTTGCGAACGATCGAACGAATCGGTGCGGCTATCTCATCGGCGGAAAGCAAACCGGTCGCGACTTGATAAAGCATCGGTCGAAAGAGGTGATAGTTATGTTTGTCTATGATCGTCACCGCGACCGGCGATCGAGCAAGTCCGCGCGCAGCATAAAGCCCTCCGAACCCGCCGCCCACGATGACTACGCGCGGCTGGCTGGCGGCTTGGTTGGCTTCATTTCGTGAGTTCATGTCGTATCCCTTTGTTAAGTATGACGAGATGACTTAATCTATGAAACTCAACGGACCATTCAGACCAATAGTCCGCGCGCTCAACTCAGACAGGAGTTAACGCAACCCCGTTGGGGTTGGGCCGCGCCACGACATCTTTTCCAGGGTAGCCGAGTACGACAACCCCGGGCTGTGAGCCACGACCCCTTCGCGGTCGCCGCGCCGTGTTGCTAATGCGCAAGCGACTCGATTAATTTAGAAGCGAAGATGAAGCTTATGGACAACGGCGACATCGAATTATCGCATAACGAAATCAGCTTGTTGGTATTTGCAATCGAGGGTGGCAATGCCGCTCCGATCCCCGACGCATCTTCGTGCGAAGAAGCTTGCCCGGTCGTCGAGAGCGTTGAAGAGTTATTGTGCGGCGGAGCCATCGACGTGAAGCAACAACTTGTTCGACATCTAAACAATCATCTCCGAGAGGGATTGATCGAGTGCGGGATGTTCGAGTTGATGGCGGCTCAAAGTAGTTCGACGGCGTCCTCACCCGAAGCCGAAACACAGCTTCAGCGTGCAAGCGAGCAGCTCGCCGCGTGGACTTGTCAAATCAAGCTCGATGGTGAAGAGCGCCGGCTTCTCCACGACGCTCTATCACGTTTGCCGCGATCGTCCTGGATCACGATGCCAAAAACAATGTGGAGATTGAGCAGGAAGCTCAAACGGGCCTGACCTTGCTTTAGTGGAAAGTCGATCTCGATCAGAAATGTAAAATACCATCGCAGTCATTTGAAGCGGATCAACACCGCGTTTTAGACTTACATTCACGTCATTCAAGAAGGAGACCAAGCTATGACTTCACAAGCGCCGCAACCTACGCCGATGCTTTTGTTTGATACTATCAACTCATATCAACGCAGCGAAGCTCTCAAGGCTGCAATCGAACTAGATGTGTTCACCGCCATTGGCGCAACCGATGGAACCTCGACCAACATTGCCGCTCGATGCAACGCTGCGGAGCGCGGTGTGCGCATTCTTTGTGACTACCTGACGATGAACGGGTTTCTTGATAAGCAGGGTAGCCGGTACAGTTTGACTCAAGATTCTGCGGCATTCCTCGACCGGCGCTCGCCGGCTTATTTGGGAAGTGTAGCCGAGTTCCTGTTGGCGGATCACATCACCGGCGCGTTCAAATTGCTTTCGGAAGCGGTTCGAAAAGGTGGAACGGCGGTTTCAAGCGAGGGAAGCCTCGAGCCTGATCATCCGATGTGGGTGACTTTCGCTCGCGCGATGGCTCCGATGATGTATCCCGTATCGCAAATGATCGCGCAGCTTATCGATCCGGCTGCCAATCGCAATCTGAAGGTGCTCGACATTGCGTCGAGCCACGGCTTGTTCGGTCTCGCGTTCGCAACCCAGAATCCGAACGCTGATGTTTACGCCGTTGACTGGGCGAACGTGCTTGAGCTTGGAAAGGAAAACGCAAACAAGATGGGAGTCGCTGATCGATACCACACGATTCCCGGCAGCGCTTTCGATGTCGACTTCGGGTCCGGTTATGACGTCGTGTTACTGACAAATTTCCTTCATCACTTCGATGTGCCGACCGTCGAGTCGCTATTGAAGAAAGTGCATGCCTCGCTCGCAGACAGCGGAGTTGCGGCGACTCTTGAATTCGTGCCGAATTCAGATCGAGTTTCGCCTCCGGGAGTTGCCGGGTTCAGTTTGATTATGCTCGCTACAACTCCGAGCGGGGACGCTTATACGTTTGAGGAGTTCGATCGAATGTTCAAAAACGCGGGCTTCGTGAAAAACGAAATTCACTCGATGGAGCCCGGGATCGAGCAGTTGATTGTGTCAAGGAAGTGACTAGCGACGTTCTGGGGATCGAGCGCGATGGCTGCAGACTAGAAATATGAATTGAGTTCTATCAAGGCCAAACCCGCGACAAGCGCGAGGCTCACGCTTGTTAGCGTGCCGATCAAAAAGTATTCAGCAAAGTGTGCCTTCGTATCGTCCTTTATCTCTGGGTAACGGACCAGCGTTTTGGCCGCGATTAACAAGCCAATGCTCTGCGCGTTACCGGTAACGAGAAAGGTCAATATTAAGGCTCGCTCCAGCCATCCTATATATTTGCCGGCGGCAGGCAAGCCAGGCTTGGATTCCTTCAGCGTCTCGTGGATTTTTTCCATGAAATAACTTGTTACTTTCTGAACGAAGTAGCCGCCGCCAAATACAACCGCGACGTAGAAGCACGAAAATAGATAAAGTCTCGGCCCGTTCATCGCTCGTTGTAAGGCCAATGAAATCAGCGTCCATCCTTCCTCGGTGAGCCAGACTGCAGCAATCACAACAAGGACGAAATGGACGAGCTGATCGACGGCGAAGGCCGCCCATTTATCTTTAGTAAACCGTGCCTTGGCGTAATCACAACCGGCGTGCGCAATCGCAAGAAGAACGACCGCGAGTCCGACTCGGGCGTTAAGACTTACATTTACGATGGCGAGGGCAGTCGCTATATGAATCGCCGAGTGTTCGATAAGGGCGCGCGGGCGGCGTTTGTTCTTAGCAATTCGGTTGGGCTGCAGCAGGAAATCAGCGATGAGATGAGCGAGATAAAGCTTGAGGAATACCAGCACTTCAAACTCCAATTGCACCCCGGTGTGGGTGCAATGCCTCATTGCACCCATTTAAGGGTTACAGGTGCGATGCAGGAGATCCGAAAGAAATTTCGTTGCCACTTTGAACTGATGCCAGCCCGCTGCCGATAGTCTCTTCGTGACGTTTTGATGTCTTATCTTGAGCTTCTTTGAGATTTCTTTTCTCGTAAGGCCGAGCAAGCTCCAGCGAACCGCCTCCCACTGTGGTACCGTCCATCCCTCCTCGAGATAGTCCAGAAGAATAAGCACGACGTCGATCACTGAATCGACTTCGGATTGACCGGTCACTATTTTTGTCCACCGGCCATGCTTGGACTTATCTAATTGCTCGAGGCCCTCGCGCGCGCGAACGAATGCCTGGCCGTCTTCCTGATAAGAACTCGTTCCCCCTGTGACACTGATCTCACCGACACCAATCGAAGCTCTGAATCTACCAATTGGCTCCAGTCCGCTCGTCGCCAGCGTCGCTCTAAGATAGGTTAGAACGTCGAGAATCTTCGTTAGGTCTAGGAGGACGCATTGAAACTCATCACCCGCAGTGATTCGAAAGGTCAGTTTCTTGTGCACGGCTTTAGGAAAGCGTAGAAGAACTTCGTCGAACGCCTTTAACAACGCGCGGTTCAATCGTTGCCGATCGACGCGGCTATAAGTTGTTGATTGGATAATATCGGCAGTCAGAACAGCTACCTGTGAGATCTTCTTTAGAGCCATGCACTACACCCGCTAGGAGGTGCAACTAATACTTACACCCAATATAGGGTGCAAGCTTATCATGACCGGCTGGAGCTCGCTCAAGAGCTTTCCGCGCTAGTGACGCACGTCTTTCGCCGTCCGATTCGCGCGCGCGTTGGAAACCATCTCTTTGATCTCTTTCATCAGAGTTGGCCCGTGATATGGAATCCCATCCTTGATCGTCCATTCGACTCCGCCAGTGTGAACCACCTTGCCGTCTTTGATCTCCTCGACGCCCGTCGGATAAAGCACTTTCAGATTCTCGAGCGGGTTCCCGTTCACGACGATCAGATCAGCCGTGAACCCCGCTCGAATGCGGCCGAGCTTGTCTTCCATACCGAGTATCTTCGCGTTGTTGCCGGTCGCGTGCTGAACGATCTTTAGCGGATTGAAGCCGGCCTCCTGATGAAGCTCGAGAGTGCGGATCAAACCGAATCCGTACATTTGATAGATGAATCCCGAGTCTTCTCCCGCGCCGATCGTTCCGCCCAGACGATCGAACTCGCGAAGCGCAGCCATCCAGATTTGGTAGTTTTCTTTCCAAAACGTTTCGTCCGTCGAAGACCAGCCGATGAAGTAAGAACCGTGATTAGCAGGATTAGGTTTGAAGTACTCTTCCAGGGTCGGATGCAGATAATCCGCGAACCACGGCTGGGTCTGCGCTCGTTGCAAGTCGCGGCTCGCTTCATAAATGTCGAGCGTCGGGTCCCACGCAACGTTGGCTGCAACCATCGCCTCGAGAACCTTGGTCAAACGCTCGGGACTGGCTTCACGCCACAACCGGCCTGCATATCGAAAACGATCGACTTCGTTGGCATAGTTGTAACTCGATGGGAAGTTCTGACGCCCGCCTTCGATGGCCGCATCTGGAATTCCGTACCAGTGTTCGATCGAAGTCGTCCCAAACTTGATGTCGTCCCACGCATTTGTTTCTTCAACGCCGACGTGATGGGCGACTCGCAAGCCTAGCTTGTGGGCCTCGTCCAGTAGCGCGGCCATGATATCGCGGTCGACTCCGAGGATCTTTATTCCGTCCGCGCCCGATTGTTTTATCTCTCGCACGCGCGCTCGAGCTTCGCCGGCGTTGCGAGGCGCGGGCGGATAACCAAACATCGTGTAGATGAACAGGCGCGGCGCAACCACTTCATTCTTCGCGCTCTTGTCGCGAAGCGGCAGCGTCAGTTTCGTGTCGCTTCCAACATCGCGAACAGTAGTGATGCCGCAAGCGAGCCACAGCTTCAAACAGTAATCAACGGGTTGCGGAATTCCGCCTCGCTCGTATTGAACGTGTCCGTGCGCGTTGATCAGGCCGGGCAATACATACTTACCGGTTGCATCGATTTCGACGTCGCCTTCGGGCCGCTTCGCTCGACCTTCGCGAAGCGCGACCGGATCGAGCGGAACAACTTCTACGATCTTGTTGCCTTCGATGACGATGTCCTTCGGGCCGGACGCAGGAGTGCCGTTGCCGTCAACGATCGTCGCGTTGCGAATGACGATTCGCGAATAGCGCTTGCCGCTGGTGACCGATTGCTTCGACGTTTGAGCCGCAAGCGGCTGAACAATCAGAAGGGCCATCATAAATGAGATCGCAGCTCGAGACGTGGCATTGCTAACAAAATGGTTCGTAGGCATTTGAGTATTCCTAACTCGTCTGGTTTTTCGGATTCGATTTTCTGCCGAGTCATTTGTAGACCAGGCTTGAATACGGCTCAAAACGATTTCTTGAGAGCTTATCGCAGGCGCTCCGCGCGCGCCGTTTCGACGAAGGCCGCTGCTTCAGGATCGGAAGGCGCCTGTTCGTCAAGATCAGTCGAAAGAAACTTGAAAGTAGCGTGGCCCGCTTTGTCGAGGTAGATGCGAAGGTCCCCTTCTCGAATGTTACCCGGCGCTGCGCTAACCACAAGAGTGTTTCCCACTCGCCGCGGGTTGTATATGCCTCCGGAGTCGGCGGCGATGACAACATCGGCCTCGAGATTCTCTTGAGCCAACTTGAGCGCCGGCTCCAGCTCACAATGCGCAACGATCACCAGCAGATCACACTCCTTGCGCGCTTTGAGAACGGCGCGAGTCGCCGCCTCGAACATATTGCTCACCGCCCCGTCACGCATTCCCTCGCCTGGATTGTTGGGCGCCGCGACTCCAACGAATCCCACCTTGAGTTTTTTCTTGCCGTCGAAGATGCGAGGTCCGCCGATTTCCTTGATGACATACGCTGGAGGCGCTTTCAGATTCTCGCCGAGAACAGCGTTTGCGGAAATCATGTTACTGATCATCGGGAAGCGCTTGATTCGCTCGTCGAGACCTTCGCGTGCAAGCAACTTCTTGACGTAGCTCAGGTCGTCCCGTCCGAGATTGATCACATCCATAGGCCAGTGACTGTAAGCAAGAGCTACTTGTCCGTTTTGCAAATCCTCGGGCGGAGTTCCAGCGCCGTTGGTGAAGAAGAACCCGCCCTCGACCTTAATCACCGGCGTATCTTTGAATTTCTTTTTGAATGCCTCGATGTAGCCAACGCGCCGCGCCAGCCCCCCGCGGGGATGGTTTCAATCGCAGGTCTCCAGGACGCCGCGCATGTTGGCTCCAAACAGGATCGCCAGCGCTGCGCCGTCGTCCGCGCCTAAGCGTTGGTCGAACGTATCCTTTGCCGGTTCCTGGGCTGCGATTGGTCTGAACAGATTCAATGCGCACAGCAGTGTCAGCATCATCGAGATAGATACAATTCTTCTGAGCACTTTTGAAGTTGCCTCGTCGAATGAAATATTGATCTAAGAACTTGGCTTCGAAATCAACCTAGCATACGAGCATTGTAGCCGCAATTCGATAGCGCATGATTGTTACCGCCTTCTGAAGTGGCGACGCACATGATTTGAAGCGGACGGCATTGTCCGCGCGCGGTGCTTGCCTGTCGCACACTCTTGGACTAACATCCTCACACTTCAGTCAGGTGCTCGATTGGACCCGCGGTCCGCCGGAAGGAGTTAAGCCGTGAACATTCTGCTTCTTTCCATGCCCGATTCGTTCGAGCACATGCCAAGCATCGCGATTCGTATGCCGAACGGCGCGCTTACGTCGTTGGCGGGGAACGTCGATCCTCATCACAAGCTAGCGGTCGCGGATCTGGTGCTCGTGCAGGATCGAGTTCGAGAGACGGTCGAGCGGCTGGTGCGCGAGGTCTCGCCTGATGTTGTCGGTTTGTCGGTGATGACCTTTCAGCGCAAGACCGCAAAGAAGATTATCGATCTCATTCGCGCTCTGAAGCCCAATGTTCGAATCGCGGTTGGCGGCTACGATCCAAGTCTTGCGACCGATGCTTACACCGGCAACTCGTCGGGAGTCGTTGATTTCATTGTGCGCGGTGAAGGCGAAATAACTTTTCGCGAGCTCGTGCGAGCCATCGAAGAAGAGCGCGGGTTCGATCACATCGCGGGGCTGTCTTACCGAAGCGGCGACCGCTTCTATCACACGCCCGACCGTCCGGTGAACGGGCTCGAAAGCGGCGAGATCAAACCGCCCAATCGCGATGCCCGCGTGCTTGAAGGTTACACGATTCTTGGGCGTCAGGTGGATGTCATCGAAACTTCGCGCGGTTGTACTTACGACTGCAGCTTTTGTTCGATCATCGAGATGCGCGGCAGGAATTTCTTCACCTACACTTTCGATCGAGTCATCGCCGACATTCGCGACGCGTACGATCACGGAGCGCGAGCGATCTTCATCGTTGACGACAACGTGGTCTTGAACGTGAAGCGCTTCGAAGCGCTCTGCCAGGCGATCATCGACGCCGGTCTTAACGACATCGATTACACGGTTCAGGCGATGACGTCGTCGATTGCAAACCACGGCGAGACTCTTGCGCCGTTGATGCGCAAGGCAGGTTTCCGCTACGTGTTCCTGGGAATCGAAAACATTCTGGAAGACGACTTGAAGTTTTTGAAGGCCAGCTCGAAGAACACCAAACGCGAGAACGGTCAGAAAGCCGGCAACGCGACGCTCAAGGCAATCGATTATATTCACAAGAACAAAATGTACGTGGTCGGGGGATTGATCGTCGGTAACCCCGATGACACTCGCGATTCGATTCAAACCAATCTCGAGTTCGCCAAACAATATATTGACTGGCCCTACATTCAGCATCCGACGCCTTACCCTCGCACCCCGATGACAAAAGACTTCCGCGAGCGCGGATTGATCATCAACGAGCGCCTCGAGGAATACGACGGCACGACCGCCGTGGTGAGGACCGAACACGTCTCGGCGGAAGAAGCCGAATACATGCGTTGGAAAGCGGAGCGCTGGATGAAGGTACGGCACATCCCGGCGGCGTTCCGACACAATCCGTTATTCGTTTTAAAGAACGCCCCAAAGATGTTTGGACACACGTTCCGCGGAAGTGGTGTTAAAACCTTTCTTGGAATTGAAGACGAACGAATCGCGTTTCAGCGCTACCGTGAAATCCGCAAGGCGGAGCGTGCCTACATTTGACGACCTTACCGGCTTCTGAAAAAAGTTGGAATGCTTCGGCGTATGACTCCGGGCACTCGTTTGTCTGGAAATACGGCGAAGAAGTGCTCGCTCTGCTCGACCCTCGAGCCGGCGAGCGCATTCTCGACCTCGGCTGTGGAACAGGACATCTCACAAATCAGATTGCGGCTCGCGGCGCCGAAGTCGTGGGCCTCGACAAATCGAGGGCGATGATTGAGCGCGCGCGAGATCTCTATCCTAAACGTCATTTCGAAATTGGCGACGCGACGAGCTTCAAGTTTGATGAGCCTTTCGACGCGGTCTTTTCGAACGCCGCTATTCACTGGATGAAGGATCAGAACGCCGTCGCCGCTTCGATACGGCGAGCGCTAAAGCTGCGCGGACGTTTCGTTGCCGAGTTCGGCGGTAAAGGCAACATCGAAAAACTTAGGACCGCGCTACGACACGCGCTCGATGCCGGCGCTTACATTTGGAATCGCGAAACAACGCGGCGATATTATCCTTCGGTTGGCGAATACGCGACGTTGCTTGAATCGTACAAGTTTCGAGTTGCATATGCGGTGCACATCGATCGGCCGACAAAGCTCGAAGGCGGGGAAAGCGGCGTGCGCAAGTGGCTCGAAGTGTTTGCCGACAACGAGCTTGCCGCGGTGCCCGAGGACAAACGCGGTGAACTCTTTCATCGCATTGAGCAGGAGCTGAGGCCGTTGCTCTTTCACGATGGAAGCTGGTTTGCGGATTACAAGCGGCTTCGTGTTGTCGCGTTCAAAGAAGATCGGTGAAGCGAATCAAGCCAGGTATCGCGACATGGCTTCGTCCCATTTGCTCTGAGACTTCAAGATCAATTCGATTACTTCGCGAACCGCGCCTCGGCCGCCTCGGTTTTTGGTCACGATGTGTGAATGAGCCTTGGCCTCTTCGACTGCGTCGGCGACAGCGACGGCAAGTCCGGCTCGTCGCAACAGAGGTATATCCACGACGTCGTCTCCAACGTAGCAGACCTGTTCGTCATTCAACGCTTCTTCAGCAAGAATCTTTTCATAAGGCTCGGTCTTGACCCACGCCATCTCGTGCACGTGAGCTACGCCCAATTCTTCAGCTCGCGCTCGCACGACTGAAGACTTGCGGCCTGAAATGATGGCGATTCCGAGTCCCGCTCGCTGAGCCATCACCATCGCGTGGCCGTCCTTCACGTCGAACGCTTTGGTTTCATCGCCGCCGGGCAACATAATGATTCGCCCGTCGGTGAGAACTCCGTCGCAGTCGAGAATCAAAAGCTTGATCCTGCCAGCGCGTTCGGTCACGTTTTCTTCGGTCTGATCCGCCACACTGCTCCTTTACTCGAATAAATAGTTGAGCTGCTCGAATCGATCTATGAGTAGATCAGGCTCCGCAGCGCGCAGTTGTTCGGCCGTTCGAAAACCGTAGCTGACTGCGCACGTCAATGTGCCGGCTCGTTTGCCCGCGATCACATCATTTTCGCTGTCGCCAATCATTACGGTTTCTCGCGCAGAGCTGCCGAGTTGTCTCATCGCTTCAAGCACCGGGCCTGGATCGGGTTTGCGCGCAGGTGTCGTGTCGCCGCCGATGATCGCGTCGAAATAGTGGTCGATCTCGAAGTGCTCGAGAATAATCCTGGTGAAGCGAACTTCCTTGCTGGTCACAACCGCCTTGCGCTTGTTCCGGAGCGAAGCAAGCGTCTCGGTCACGTGCGGATAAAGCCGAGTAGTCTTCAGCATCTCGTTCGCATAGTGGCTGTGCATCAGGGCGATGCCTTTGGCGTGAAGCTCTTCGTCGGGAGGCTCGTGGTTCGGATCAGTGGCGCTGAGACTGCGTCGAACGAGAACACGAACTCCGTCGCCGACGAAGCTGCCCACCGTAGCTTCGCTGAGCGGCGAGCGTCCGAGATCCACCAGCATCAAGTTGATCGAGTTGGCGAGATCGGTCTTCGAATCAATGAGAGTCCCGTCGAGATCAAAAAGCAGAGTGGAAACAGATCCGTGATCCGTGAGTCGTGATTCGTGATTCAAAGGAGTCCTGGTTGCACTACGCTCCATACGCCGAAGCCTCTTCGCGCATTTGTTGCCCTCGCTGATCGGGAATCATGACTAAAAGCAGTCGTGCGATTTGGCTTAACAAGTTAAGACGATGAGCGACAAGAGGCTCTCCAAGAACGTGTCGTCCCTTATAGTACCAGTCTCTGGATTCCCTCGCGGATCCCAGCGCGTATTCATAGAATCGGGCGCGATCCCTGCCCGTACCACGGGAATAGCCTTCTGCGATTTGACTGCCAATGCCGCCGACGGCTCGGTACAACTGATCCGCCAAACTCAGAGTGCGTCGATCCCTCATCAGTTTAGTGACATCGTGCCAACCGAGATCAGCCAAAAAGAGAGCCAACCTATATGCTTCAACCCTGCACAACGGATCGGTTGTGATTGCCTCCGGAACTGATTTTTCCCACGTCGAATAGTTCATCGATTGCTCCAAACCATCACGAATCACGCATCACGAATCACTTATCATTCCTCCTCTTCCTTGAGCTTTGCGAGCACCGCGAAATCCTCGAGCGTTGTCACGTCGCCTTTCACCTCACCGCTCGTTGCGATCTCACGCAAGAGGCGGCGCATGATCTTTCCGCTTCTGGTCTTGGGCAGAGCATCGCTGAATCGAATGTCATCCGGCTTGGCAAGCGAACCGATCTCTTTCGCGACCCATAGTCGAAGCTCTTCCTTTAATTCGTTCGACGGCTCGTTCCCCAATTCCAGCGTCACGAACGCGGAGATCGCTTGTCCCTTCACCTCGTCCGGTCTTGCAACGACCGCCGCCTCGGCTACCCTGGGATGGGCCACCAGAGCCGATTCCACCTCCATCGTCGAAAGCCGGTGACCCGAAACATTGATCACGTCGTCGACTCGGCCCATGATCCAAAAGTAACCGTCCTTGTCCTTTCGAGCGCCGTCACCGGCGAAATATACGCCGGGAATCTCAGTCCAGTATTGACTCACGTAACGGTCCGCGTCGTTGAAGATTGTTCGCAGCATCGCCGGCCACGGACGCTTGATCACCAGAAACCCTCCCGAACCGAGCGGCACCGATTCGCCCTGGCGAGTGACTACATCGACGGCGACTCCGGGGAAGGGACGCGTTGCCGAGCCGGGCTTGGTCGCGATAGCGCCGGGCAACGGAGTGATCATTATCATCCCGGTCTCGGTCTGCCACCACGTATCGACGATCGGGCAGCGCTCGCGCCCGATGACTTCGCGATACCACATCCAAGCCTCGGGATTGATGGGCTCGCCTACCGTGCCAAGCAGTCTCAGGCTGTTCATCTCGTAGCGCCGCGGCCACTGCTCTCCCCATTTCATGAAAGCTCGAATCGCAGTCGGAGCCGTGTAAAAGACGTTGACCTTGTGCCGCTCGATCATCTGCCAGAAGCGATCGGGCTCAGGGTGATTGGGCGCGCCTTCGTACATAAGAGTAGTCGCGCCATTTTGAAGAGGGCCGTACACGATGTAGCTGTGCCCGGTCACCCATCCGATGTCAGCCGTGCACCAGTAAACATCTTCGTCTTTCAGATCGAACACCCACTTCGCCGTAATGTAAGTTCCAACCGAGTAGCCTCCAGTCGTGTGCACCACGCCCTTCGGTTTACCGGTGCTGCCGGACGTGTAAAGAATGTAGAGCGGATGTTCGGCATCGAGAGGCTCGGCTTCGCAGTGATCGGAAGCAGCGGCCATCAACTCGTGCCACCAGCGATCGCGTCCCCGTTCCATTTTTATTTCAGAGCCTGTGCGTTTGTAGACGACAACTGACTTCACTGTAGGGCACGAGACGAGCGCTTCGTCGACGGTGGCCTTCAATGGAATCTCAGCGCCTCGCCGGTAAGAGCCGTCCTGGGTGATCACTGCTTTGCATTGCGCATCGTTGATTCGATCTACAAGCGCAGCAGCCGAAAAGCCTCCGAAGACGACCGAATGCGCCGCGCCGATTCTCGCACAAGCGAGCATCGCGATTGGAAGCTCGGGAGTCATTCCCATGTAAATCGCAACCGTGTCGCCTTTCGTGATTCCAAGCGATTTCAAAACATTTGCGCACTTCGAGACTTCCAATAACAGTTGTTGATAAGTGAGCGTTCGAACTTCGCCGGGCTCTGCCTCCCAGATGATGGCGGCCTTATTACGGCGCCAGGTTGCGACGTGCCGGTCGAGACAGTTGTAGGAAAGGTTGATCAGGCCGCCTTCGAACCATTTCGCCAACGGAGCTTGCCAGTCGAGCACTCGGTCCCACTTGCGAAACCAATGAAGCTCTTCGGCGATTCGTCCCCAAAACGCTTCGGGGTTCTCTTCTGCTTCGCGATAGAGTTGTTCGTACTGTTCGAGACTTTTGATGTGGGCTTGATTACTGAACTCGGGAGAAGGCTGAAAGATTCTGCTCTCTTTTAATATCGAATCAATCGACTGCGACATTAAGGACCTCCGTGTTGATAGCTGATAATGAAATCGAAACGTATCACAAGGCCTCGCGCCGCCTCAACTTTGCGACTTTGCGGTTCTTGGCGTCTTGGAGCGAACCGAGCAATCGAATATCTAATTCGCTCACGCCAGGAATGCATCCAACTTGACGCGACAGCCTCTCTGGTATAGAAGATCACACTCATCGTTATTCTAGATCTGGAGGAACCATGACACAGCAGACATCGCCCTCTGCCTCAAAGATCATGCTCATCCGACACGCCGAGAAGCCTCCAAGCAATCCGCCGCCGCACGGAGTAAACACCAACGGCGATCACGACAGTGAGTCGCTGATCGTCCAGGGCTGGCAGCGAGCCGGCGCATTGGTCGTATACTTCGCGCCGTCAGTGGGACCGTTTCAGAACTCGCAGATTGCGACGCCGAAGTTCATCTACGCCTCCGAAGTCGCGAGCGGAAGCTCCAGCGAGCGCCCTCAGGAGACCGTTACGCCGTTGATTCAAAAACTGGGTAGCAGCGTCTCGGTGAACTTCAACTTCCCGAAGGGCCAGGAACAGAACGTTGCGAACTCGGCGATGGCCTGCAATGGAATCGTGCTGATCTGCTGGGAGCATCAAAACATTCCGCTGATCACCAAGTGGTTTCCAATAGCCAAGAACCCTCCGAACCCGGTTCCGACATCGTGGCCCGACGATCGCTACGATGTAGTGTGGGTGTTCAATCTGCAATCTCCAAGCACAGGCTATTGGTTCTACCCGGAGCCTCAACTTTTGCTTGCGGGTGACGAGCCTTACAGCGGATGAATGTGATTGGGCGTTCTTAGCTGAAGATTTCTTTGACGGGACAGCGAAAGCCCGGCAGCAAGGAAGTAGTCAACACGTCGCGAACCCCGAGAGTCGCGGTCAATTTGAACCGCGCCGTGCGAAACACCTGAACCATTCGCTGCTGGGGATCAAGAATCCAATACTCTTTCACGCCGTACTTTTTGTAGAGCTGCCGCTTCGCGTGTTCATCACGCCGGCGATTTTCAGTTCCGGGAGAAAGCACCTCGACGATCAACTCGGGCGCGCCGGTTATTCGATCACCAGTTGCGATCTCTTTCCCGCGTTCGTAGCTGATATACACGAGGTCGGGGATCACGCCGCTAAAGTCGCTGAAGATCACTCCAGGTGTAGTGAGGATCTCACCGATAGGGTTGTCGCGAAGAAAATCCTTGAAGAGAAAGTGCAGATTTCCAAGAGTCCTTTGATGAATCAAGCTGGGTGAGCGGGACACGAAGAGTTCTCCATCGATAAGCTCGTAGCGGTTTCCGTCCTCAGGCAATGAATCGAGGTCCGCTATCGTTAGAAGAGGCTCAAGCTTGGCTACCATTGATTTGCTCCTGCGAGGAACGTAGCACAGAGGAAATGGTTTTCAAAGTGAGGGTTAATCTTACATGTTTATCTTCCTCGCCCCAGCGTCGTTAGGAACGCTTGGACGTGAGAATACTATTCCCCTTCGATTGACCCGGTAAAATATCGCTTTCTGTATTCGGAGGGTGAAAGATCAAAGTGCCTTTTGAATTGCCCCACAAAGTTAGCTCTGCTTCCGGGATCGTAGCCCACTGTCGCCATAATCTGTTTTATGCTCAGAAAGCTTGTCACGAGAAGGTCACGGGTCTTTTCCATTCTCAGTCTTATCAAATAATCCACTGGCGAGAGTTCGGTTTGAAGCTTGAACAGCCGGGAAAGGTGAGATGTAGAGAGACTGGCTATCTCAGCCAATTCGGTCACGGAAATCCTTCGATGGAGATTGGCGTTCATGAAGTCAATTACAGCGCGCACTCTGGCAGTCTGAAGCTTGTTCTCCACGACCTCTGTCTCGGCTTCGCGTTCTTCTTCAATCGGTGGCCGAGAGATCGTGACCGTGGATCGCCGCTTCCGTTTTGATCTGACATCCGAGAGCGTTTCCTGCCATTCCGGGTAGAAGCGCGAGAGTGGCGATGCTATCACCAGCGACGAGATGCTCTCCGCTTCCTGTAATCGGCCGACCTCTGATAGCTCGACCGCATAGGAGTTCAAGCAATCGAGTCGGAGCTTCAACGGAGCGAACCTAACAAGTGGCAGTATTCCCTCGATATCGGCGATCGCGGATTTGTGAAACCCTTCGATGGATTTCAACAGTGACACGCCTCTGATTGCTTGCAAGCTGGCGGTGCCTAACTTCTCGGCTTTGATAGTCTCTCGGAAATAATGAGATGCGAATTCAAAGTCATTCCGATGAACCGCCAAAGCTCCCAACGAAAGAATCGCTTTTGCCTTGTATGAATCGGGCGCGTTATCAACAACGAACTCAAACAATCTTTTAGCTTCATCCTGGTCGCCGTTCCCGACACTGTTCGCCGCCACCGCCAAAAAGTACCACCCGATTGCCTGATAATCTTTGATCGGGATCTTGGATAGGATCAGACCTACCTCTCTTACGATTTCAAACTGCCGGAATGAGTGTGCCCGTTCGCCTATCTGGATGAGGCGATTGACCAGTTGTGTATAGTTTACCGTGCCACTCAGCAACTCTTGATAGAATCCGGCATATTTTGACAGAGGAGAGAACATGAAAAGACTACTTTTCGTTGTCGTGCTCACGTTGTGTTTGTCCTTTCCTATATTTGCGGGGCACACAATACCCGGGGACTGGTGCGACTGCGGCAGCTTCGCTGCCTGCATCTGCGACGCCGGAGAACGGCCTTTGGGTCAGAGTAAACGCGCTGTGCCGAATGACTCCACGCCGAATGTCTCTACGCAAGGTGCACCTGTCAGTTTAGGTTCGGAGACGCTTTTGATTTTGGCTGTGCTGCTTCTATTGCTCAGATACAAAGCCTAAGCGACAAGGACAATTCAAACTGCGTGTCGCTCTCGTGGCGACTCAGTATCTGTATACTCAGTATCTGAATACCGCGTCGCATTGTATCAGAGAACACAGAGCTTGCAAGCGGAAAGTTGAATGACAGGTTTCATAGGGGAACTTGCCCTTGCGTCACCTCTCGTTCGGATCAGTTCAACCGACAAAGAGATTTGAAGCCGTTCGCGATTATGCTAACGTACGTCAGTGCGAAACATCGTATTCTATCGAACGGAATCCGGTGCATCGCCTATCGAGAGCTTCCTCGATTCGCTGTCGAGGAAAGAGGGACAAAGAGTCGCTTGGGTCTTGCGGCTGATCGAGGAGATTGATTCGGTGCCGGCGCAGTATTTCAAGAAGATGCAGGGCACGCAGGATATCTGGGAAGTCAGAGTGCAAGTAGGAAGCGACACTATTCGGCTGTTAGGATTCTTTTTCGGCTCGCGCGCTCTTGTCTTGACCAATGGATTTGCAAAGAAGACTCGCAGAGTGCCGCCAAGAGAGATCGCATTGGCCGAGCAGCGCAAACGCGATTACCTCAACAGGAGCAAGACGCAATGAGCGATCTTCAAAAGTACATTGCTAAGCGGAAGCGGCGAGACCCTGAGTTCGCCGAAGGGTTTGAGGCAGGCTATGCCAATTTCAAAATCGGCGTTCTTCTCAAACAAGCGCGCGAGAAGGCCGGGATGACGCAGGATCAGGCAGCACGTAGACTCAGAACAAAGAGGTCTGCCATTTCCAGAATAGAGAATCACGCCGAAGACATTCGCCTTTCGACGATACAGAGGTATGCCAGAGCCTTGGGGAAAAACCTGCGGGTGGAGATTGTTGGTTGACAGCTTGCCCGCTGCCGACCTCCGCGAATGTGCACTTGAGGGCGATTCATCGCGAAATCATCCGCTGACGCCGCTGTGCGTCGTAAGTTGCAAACCTGCCAACTCGACTGACCCTGACCTTCGAGCACATCATGCGCGTCGTTGTGAGCTTGAGGATCGGGGGTGAATCGTTGCTTCAGAAACCTCAATAATAACTTTTCCATTTCTTGTGATGTGTATTCGAGCCCTTCGATCATGCTCATCTCTGATATGTGCAGCGAGCTTAATCTGGGTCGAGCGAACGCGCCTTTTGCAGATCGGACAATTTGTAAGTCGTTTTGATGGTGTTGGAGGCCTCTTCTTCAGCCGCCGGTCCCGCCGCTCGTCAAGGTGTCGGGTCGCCAAGCCTGTCGGCTCTTTGCGTCGTTGGGCGTTTTTGGCAGCATTCTTATACACAAGAGATCTATATAGTCGTGAACTAAAGGATGTCACTGAGTGAAAAACTCTGCAAGAACGAGGCCTGCAAGTTGACAGCCCTCGAACAGTCTGAGCGGCCGCGCTGAATTCTAGCAGAACGAAATCAACCGATGTAATTCGAGGTGTTCTTTAAATCGAAGCGGCGCCTGCGTCGGCTCACTGATTCATAGCTCTATTCCTGCGCCAAGGGCGCGCGCGGCGACGATCCAATCTCATGCTGATTCGCCGCGTAAACGGACTGAACCCGCCGTAATGGTCTTGAAAGCCGCCACGACAACACGCTCTAGAGGTAACTTGTCTCGGCGCGTTTGACTCAGTGCTGATATACTTCATTTCCGAAACTGAATTAGAACTGATGGTAGATCTCCAGCACATCCGAAACTTTTCCATTATTGCCCATATCGATCACGGCAAGAGCACGCTTGCTGATCGCTTGCTCGAGGTCACTGGAGCGCTCTCCGAACGAGAGATGTCCGAACAGGTGCTCGACGCAATGGATCTCGAACGCGAGCGCGGCATAACCATCAAAGCTCACGCAGTGCGGCTCAACTACCAGGCGCATGATGGCCAGCAGTACGTGCTCAATCTGATCGACACTCCGGGCCACGTTGATTTCTCTTATGAAGTTTCGCGATCACTCTCAGCCTGCGAAGGAGCGTTGCTCGTCGTAGACGCTTCGCAGGGCGTCGAAGCTCAGACGCTCGCGAACACTTATCTGGCGCTCGATCACAATCTGAATTTAATTCCGGTCATCAACAAAATCGATCTGCCGGGCGCGGAACCCGAACGCGTTCGCGAAGAGATCGAACAATCCATCGGGTTAGACACTCACAATGCGTTGATGATTTCAGCGAAGATGGGAACCGGTATCGATGAAGTCCTCGAAGCAGTCGTGCGCGAGATCCCGCCTCCGGCCGGTGACAAGTCTGAACCGCTCAAGGCGCTGATCTTCGATTCGTGGTTCGACAGCTATCGTGGGGTGGTCGTGTTGATGCGAGTGATCGACGGAGTCATTCGACCGGGCATGCGAGTGCGCTTGATGGATGCCGAAAAGGAATACGAAGTGGACGCGCTTGGCGTGCTCACCCCGAAGCCGCGCGAGATCGATGAGCTGGGAGCCGGCGAAGTCGGATTCTTCACAGCTCAGATCAAGACTGTGAGCGACGTGGAAATCGGCGACACGGTTACCGAAGCGAAGCGGCCGACGCTGACGCCGTTTCCAGGTTTCAAGCGAATCAAGCCGATGGTCTTCGCGGGTCTCTATCCAATCGAGTCGAACAAGTACGAAGAGCTTCGCGATGCGTTAGATAAATTACGGTTGAATGATTCGTCATTCTTCTATGAGCCTGAAGCATCGGCGGCTCTCGGGTTCGGGTTTCGCTGCGGATTTCTCGGGTTGCTTCACATGGAAATAGTTCAGGAGCGGCTCGAGCGCGAGTTTGATCTCGAGTTGATAACCACCGCGCCCAACGTTCGCTATCGCGTGACGACTACTGCAGGCGAAGTGAGCGAGATCGACAGCCCGGCGAAGCTTCCCGATCCGGGTCGAATAGAGAAAATAGAAGAGCCGATCATTCGCGCGATGATTATGAGCAACGACGACTATGTGGGCCCGCTGTTCGCGTTGCTCGAGGAAAAACGCGGGACGCAGCTTGGGTTCGAGTACCTCACGCAGAAGCGAGTGCTCTTGACCTACGAGTTGCCGCTCGCCGAGATAATGCTGGATTTCTACGATCGAATGAAATCGCTGTCACGCGGCTACGCTTCGTTTGATTACGAAGTCACCGGCTATCGCGAAGGCGATCTGGTCAAGCTCGACGTCCTGGTAGCCAATGAGCCGGTTGATGCGCTTTCTTTGATCGTTCATCGAGAGTTCGCTTATGCGCGTGGCCGATCGCTGGTAGAGAAAATGCGCAAGCTGATTCCTCGGCAACTATTCGAAGTGCCCATTCAGGCGGCGGTCGGCAACAAAGTGATCGCTCGCGAAACGGTGAAGGCGCTCGGCAAGAATGTTCTCGCCAAATGCTACGGCGGCGACATAACTCGCAAACGCAAGCTTCTCGAGAAACAGAAAGAGGGCAAGAAGCGAATGAAGCGAGTCGGCAAAGTAGAAATTCCTCAGGAAGCCTTCCTCGCCGTGCTCAGAACAGACGACTAAGACTTAAACGCCTGCTGCTCGGAGCGAATTTTTATTCGTTCAGTTTGAAGATGAAAGTGATCACTCCGGTAACGCGCACCGGCGTTTTGTTTAGCAACGTCGGTCCAAACCTCCAGCCCATCGCAGCTTCTCGTGCGCACTGCGCAAGCATCGGATGACCGCTCACGACTCGAGCGGATTCAACTCGGCCATCCGGTGAAATCATGACCTCGACCGACACTTCACCCTGGAGATGAATCTGCCGCGCGAGCTGCGGATATGCCGGCGTTCGTCGCTCTATCGCCTTCCCTTGCAAAACGGTCGAGGTAAGCCTGAGCGGCTTGTTGTCGGCGACGGTTGTCGAGGGAACCGGCTTGATGACCGGCGGGTCCGGCCGCGGCGCCGGATCGATGTTTGTACTTCCGTTCAACACTCCAGAGCCCGACCCAATTCCAGGAGGACCTTCAGAAATCAACGAACCGGCACTGGCCGATAGTTGATCGATGTTGGGGATGACCGGAGGAGAAGTGTTACGGTGACTCATGATCTGATCTAGCGTCATCGGATTGTTCAGGTCGTGACGCGCGCCGGATTGTTGCTGCCGTGTTAATGACCGTGGTCTGGGTGGCGCACCGCCCAGCATCGGAGGTGGTCCGACAAGCGTTAAGATGCTGCCGGTATCAGCAAGCTTCGGTTCCGAGACGAGAACCGAGACGCTTAAGCCGAACAAAAGAGCAACGCTGTAGAACGACAGGGTGCCTACAAAAAACTTAGCTGTCGTATGTTTGCGCCTTTGAGTCGTGGACACAACTAGCTTTTCAAACATAATTCTCCTTAGCGGAGCCGTACTCCGACAGGCGCTCTAGTTATGTTTTAGATTGACGCTCGGAAGGCGCTCTTTGGTGCGTCAAAACAAGAGAGTGCGACGAACTACTAACAACTGACTACTGGATACTGACTACTGATTTCTTCATCCGCTCACATCGACCTTCTCGACAAGCAAGACAATACGAGTAGGAACCGGGTGACCCGAGACGGTTGCCGGTTGAAAAGTGCGATCTCGCAGCGACCACCACAACTGCTCGATCAAATATGGGTCCTTCGGCGCATCGAGAACATCAACCAGCCGGCCGCGTCCTTCGGAATCGACTTCGACCAGCGCGGACATGCCTTCATTACCGGCCTTCTGATAGGCAATGTGACTGAAGCTAACCAGCGCGCTGTTGTCGAGCACTCGAGGCAGTTGATAGTAGTGATCGGTGTCGGTAGTTGCCGAGTCCGCCGGAAGATTGTTGTAGCTGTGATACTCGCGGTTCGATCCGTCGATGATCGGGTATATCGCGACCGCTTGCTGACTCGGGACGAGACCAAGCGGGATAGGTCTGAAACTCGCGAACAGAGAAGTGAATGACAAAATCGAGACGAGCAATCCAGCTGCATAACCGACAGGCCGCGGATTAAGTTTCAGCAGCCACTCGAAGAATCTGACGGTAAGGGTTACTTCTTTTCGTTCGCGCCTGGCCGCTTCAACCATGATGTAATCGCGCAACTCGCGTGGGACTGCCGGTTGTTCAGCGTTTCTTACAGCCAGCGACACAGCTTCAATTTCAGCCAGGTGCAGACGGCAATCTTCGCACGCGATCAGGTGTTCGCGATATCGCCCCGCTTGATTCTCATTGAGCTGCCGGTCCATGTAAGCCGACGCTGCTATTTCAAACTTATCGCATTCCATAAGTGATGCCCCGTGATTCGTGATGAGTGATTCGTGATCCGTACTGCTCCGGTCACGTTTCACGTGTCACCTTCATAACAATTCCTTGACTCGGCGGCGGAGCTCTTCTCGTCCCCGCGCGATGCGCGACTTCACTGTTCCAATCGAGATCGATAAGGTCTCTGCGATTTCCTCGTAAGACAGCTCTTCGATCTCGCGGAGTATTAGTGCAATTCGATATTCCTGTTTTATCTCGCCGAGCGCGCGGATGATCGAGCGTTCACGTTCATTGGAAATCGCAAGCGCTTCGGGCGAGGCAACCGGTCCCGGGAGCAGCTCGCCGATCGTCCTCTCGCTCGATCCTCGAGCTATGTCGAGCGATATTGTTTCTTCACGATGGCGCCGCCGCCACCATCGTTGTTGGTTCATCGCCTGATTGATGGCGATTCTATAAATCCAGGTCTTCAGTCCTGCATCGCCGCGAAAGCTGCCGAGCCCGCGATAGACTTTCAGAAATGTTTCCTGCGCCGCATCGCGAGCTTCTTCCGCGTCGTTCAGCAGTCGAAAACAAAGCGCGTAAACGGACCTTTCAAACTGAGCAACCAACTCTTCAAACGCAGCCAGCTCCTGAGCGCGCAGCCGCGAGATAAACCTCGCCTCCGGGTGATGCTCGAGGGTTCCCGCATCGAGCTCGAGCCCGGCGAGAGTGCTTTGGTCCAGTGCGGCCATGTCTCGGGCTGACATCGAGTGGCGCTCCTTCGATTAACGGACCGGAGTGGGCCACCGCCCGGCCTCACGAAGCCGAGCGCCGTTTAGCTCCAAGCGGAACGGGCGATGGCCCTCACCTCACTTGTCGCTAACTTAGACACCTTATCCGGTCAGAATGTTCCGGCTTCAAAGACTCTAACACAAAGAAGAACGCCCGACACCGGCAAGAATTGCAGGACCTCGGCGTGAACGGGTTTCTTGACATCGCGCGAGCCGGGCCGCTATTTTCTTTTTTTGTTTAGTCGATGGCGCAGGCGTCCTTCAGGCTTTGCTCCAGCAACATTCAAGGAGGCTGATAGTTTTGGCGAAGACAACCAGAAAGAAGAAGAAAGTCTCGGTCAAGGAGATGAAGTTCAGACACGACCCGATGATTCGCTTCTACGAGAGGACGCAGGACTGGCTTCAGGAGAAGGGCCGGCCCTTCGCAATCGTTATCGGAATCGTAGCGGGAGTTATCGTGTTGTACGCCGGCGGGAGTTATTTCTTCGACTACCGCAAAGCAAAAGCCGAGCGAGCGTTCGCCGACGCAATAGAAAAATTCAACGCGCCAGTCCAGGATTCAACAACACCTCCCACCACGCCGACCGCGGGCAAGACCTACAATGACGAACAAACAAAGTGGCAGGAGTCGGCCGAGGCATTCGAGCATCTGGCAAGCGACTACTCGGGCAGGTATGGCAACATTGGCCGCTACTACGCCGGCGTCTGCTATCTTCACATCGACCGTGACAAGGGAATAAGTCTGCTCGAACAGGTTGCCGCCAAAAAAGATCAGCCGACTTCCGACCTCGCACGGCTGGCGCTCGCGGAGGACTATGCGGTGACCGGCGACTACGAAAAAGCGATCTCGCTTTATCAGCAGATCCTGGATTCGCCGACTAATTTGAAGCCTGCCGTGGAAATTGGTTTGGGCCACGTGTATGAAAAGACCGGTGACACGGAAAAGGCTGTGGAAGCCTATTTGGAGGCAGCCAGGCCCGATCGTTCAACGGACGCGGGTTCGGAAGCGGAGAAGCGCTTGACCGCAATCGCGCCCGACCGGCTCAAAGATTTGCCGCCAAAGACCAGCGACCTCGTCCAACCTTGAAACGCCGATTTGACGGGAACTGAATCTATTTTTTCTTGAACGCCGCCGATTTGATTAAGGCGAGGCGTTTGCCGTCCCACGAATAGTAGTAGACCCCCTCGTTCTTTTCGTTCGGCGAGCCGCTCACAATCAACAGCTTGCTGTCGATTCGAAACTGCAAGGGTTCGTCGGGCTGATCGGTTTCTTCATCGAAATGTGTGCGAGCCGCGACGTAAAAGCGAGGTGAGTAAACAAGACCGGTCTTCGCGTCGACGATCGCGAATTGAACGCAACCCGCTCCACAACCCCACGTCACTATTGTGAAATGACCTGCGAAGTTTGGACCTTCCTGCGCGCCCTCTCTGATCACCGTTCGATATCTTCGAGCTTCGGCGGTCAAGAGCTTGACGGGCGCAGGCTTGCCCGCAAATTTCTCCGTGACCGGCATGTCTTCGAAGCGCGGGTCCTTGTTGCTGTCGAACCCGGTTCTGATTGCAAGACTCGTTGACGCCCCGATGTTGGCGACTGCCAGAGCGAGCAAGGATGCACAGAAAGTTCTTATCGCAATGGTCATAGTGATTTCTCAAGACCAACTCACAGTAGCCAAGTGTCGCGATTATACGAGATTTCTAATTATTGACAAGCATTCGGCTCCGAATTAGACTGGCCACGACTCTGGCAGCCAAACCATTGACTGTTGGTCGATGCAACTGATGGTCGAAGGTGCGCTTTTGAAGTCGAGCTCCCTCGAAGTTTAGTTGAACCATCGCTCCCACCAGGTGTTCAACATTGCTTCAACTCGCGTCCCCTTTTTGTGAAGGCAAACTCTCGTAGTGAGTCACATTGAGAGAGTTCAACTTCGGAGAATGAGATGAAATCTACATACTGCGTAATGATCTTCGGCCTTCTGATGTTGATCGCAGGAAGCGCGCGAGCGCAGGACGCAAACACATCTTCGAACGCTCATATTGCCAGCGACGACCTTCGGCCAACACCAACAATGGTTGTTCATGAAGTTGCGCCAGCTTCATCGGGCATTAAGCCTGCCGGAGCCGACAAACCGGCAACCGCGGAGCAGAAAAAGACGACAGAGTCGAAGCTCGTTGCAAGCGCTGCAGCAATGGAAGCTCCAAGACCATTGGTGTTGCCCGCAGCGGCGGCCGTTTCAGCTCCAGGTGGAATGGGCTCAACCGGCAATTCTAAATACGATGAGTTTGTCGCCCAGTCGGCCGCGCGAAACGGCGTTGACCCTAATCTGATTCTGGCAGTGATGCACCAGGAGTCTGGATTCAATCAGCGAGCGAGATCTTACAAGGGGGCTACCGGACTCATGCAATTGATGCCGGCAACAGCAGGGCGATTCGGAGTGATAAACATAAACGATCCCGCGCAAAATATCGAAGGCGGCGCGAAGTACCTGCGTTTCCTGCTTGATTCATTCAATGGAGATGTCAGTCTCGCGCTGGCGGGTTACAACGCGGGCGAGAATGCGGTAGTCAACTCCGGGTATCGAGTTCCCAGGTACCGCGAAACCCAAAACTATGTTCGAAGCATCACGGCGCGCTATGATACTACGAAAAGCAAAGCAAAGCCCGTTGCATCAAGCGGCACTGTAGCTCCATCGGCAGCGGTGTTCGCGGGCGGAGCATCAAGCAGCCGCTTATCAAACAATTATTGAGCGCTCGCATGATTTCATTCATCGTTCCAGCCTACAACGAAGAGAAATTGATCGCTCGAACTCTCGTTGCTTTGAATGAAGCCGGGAAAAGAATCGACGAAGGCTACGAGATCGTTGTTGCGGACGATGCGTCCACCGATCGGACTGCCGATCTCGCGAGCATTCTCGGTGCGCGCGTTGTAAGCGTAGCTCGGCGGCAAATTGCCGCAACGCGAAATGCCGGAGCGCGCGCTTCGTCGGGTGACAAGCTCATCTTCGTCGATGCGGACACCGTGGTGAGTAATGAAGCCGTGAGAGCAGCGGTTGAAGCGATGAACGGCGGCGCGGTGGGTGGCGGCTCGGCTGTTACTTTCGATGGCCGGCTGCCGCGCTATGCTGAGGTCATCAATCCAGCGCTCGTCAGACTTTTCCGAGCGCTTGGCTTTGCTTGCGGCTGTTTTGTGTTTTGCACCCGAGAGGCGTTCGATAAGGTCGGAGGCTTCGACGAAGAACTCTTCGCCTCTGAAGAGATTTCTATAAGCCGCGCGTTGAAACGTCTTGGCAAGTTCATTGTCCTGCATGAGTCGGTGACAACGTCCGGCAGGAAACTTAGGATGTATTCTGGAAAAGAGCTCCTGTGTCTCTTCGGAAGATTCGCGCTTTCCGGGACGAAAAGACTCAAGCGACGCGATGGTCTCGAAGTCTGGTATGGAGGTCGGCGCGACGATCCCGAGCCCATCTCCAATGGTTTTTCGCAACGACAGCCCTCGCCCGAGATTGAGTTGTCTGTGTAAAACCATCCTCCAGTCCCATTCGGCGCGCTTCCCCAAAATGGTGACAGACTTCAATCTTTTGTTGGTGTATACTTCGCCAGTCTCAATTCTGGGCAGCGGTAGTGGGCAGTCGATATGCGGTGGCCAGCGCGCGATAAGTTGATAGCAGGCTCTGTGGTCTTCGCGGTAGTGTTTTGTCTTACCGCACGTCCCGTCCTCAACGCGGCCGACCCTAATCGTACTTCATCGCTTGCTGAATCGACCCTAGCCGATCGATTGTTTGGCTACGCGAACGAAATAACAAATACCCTGCACCGGCTTCCCTCCGATGATCGCGGCGAGAGCGATTACCGACGAGCGCTTGATGCGTACGGTCAGGTCATTCGGCTCAACACCGACAATTATGTTACGTCCGAATCGCTGATAAGAAGAGCCGAGTTGTTGCGCGAAATGGCGGACGCGAAGGGAGACTCCGCTCTCTATCAACAAGCCATATCCGCTTATAGAACCATCGTCGTCGAGCACCCGCACACCGCCTTTGTCGGCGATGCCTTGATTGGGATCGCCCAAATCAACGAGGAGAATCTGCAGGACTTGGATGGCGCCGCCGCGGCTTACAAAGAGCTGATTTCTTACTTCCCTTCTTCTGTTCTCGCGCG